>Ga0302188_10000192_pt1 | contig 50983 bp, 37 predicted proteins | sample II_Bog_E2_1_FD_198783 | JGI IMG/M metagenome (GOLD analysis project Ga0302188, IMG submission 198783) | Peat permafrost microbial communities from Stordalen Mire near Abisko, Sweden - II_Bog_E2_1 | ecosystem: Environmental > Terrestrial > Soil > Wetlands > Peat | place: Sweden: Abisko... | reverse complement strand
CAGTCACGATGGACTTGTACATCTTTTTTATCCAATCTCTTTTGTTTTTATCGCCAATTTGAAGGTAAATGGCTAAGTTTTATTCGAGCACATTTTTAAATTCGTTTCGAGTGTGATAATTATCAAACGTTAGAGTTTTATTTTCATCCTCAAGAACTTGCCGTCTTTTTCTTAGCTTGGTTAATTCAGAAAAAAACTCCTTGTTTTCTTCTTCCAAATTGGCTACTTTTGCTGTCATTTCCATATTTTATTCCTTTAACCTCTAAAATTCCTTCTCGTAACTGTCACGCATAAACACTAGTTCTTCCTCTAATAAATCCTCGCATTTCTTCGCTCTTTTCGATAGATACAGAATGATCTATCTGCAAATACTCCAAGTGAGCTCCCATATTTCTTCAGCAATTCTGCCCTCCTCGCTGCATCTCTTACTAATGATCCTAATCAACTCCTTCATTCCAATGCCCATGATCATATTCTTATACTCAACACTTTCCTCGTAATTCTGCGGTGGATTTTTCAATTTTTGTTTCAGCCATTCCTCTAATTCGCGTACAACCGATCTATGATTAAGCTGATGATCTAGTTTTTTAGGTGCGTAGTTACTGGATTTCGATATTTCTGGTAGGTTCTTTATGATTTCATTTTTCATCACTTCCACCTTACGCTTAATCTGATCCGCTACTTCATAATTAATCTCAGGCGTTGAGAACTACGGGATTTGATAGAGTGTGGCGTTAGCTTTCAGCTAGGTGAAGGGGACTGTGGTATTAAGTGCGTATATCTTGCTACCTCTATTTTTAAGGCAGTCAATTTTAAGGGTGACATTGTTTTTTATTTCATCCTTGATGCTGTCGCGCTGTTTAACTGCCTGCATAGTGGCAATAGGCGATGTTAGTTGGTGATACTTCTTCATTAACGATTATGAGTGTGAGGTGGTAATACCCCCAGCCGCAGGTTTTTCCATCTTTATACGAAATTCTATTTAATATTTAAGAAATCAAATATCACTTTGTGCTTTCACCTCCTAAGTGAGAAATATGACTCACAATTTGATTCGTTTGAAAAGCAAAAATTGAGAGTTGCTCGTAGTTTAGTTTCAATACAAAAGGACTATTGTGCTATGATGTGTATAATCGAAATTCCCAAATTTATCGACCGTTTTATATTGTCATTTACCATTGGACGTCGCTGAGGTTATTGTGGAAGGTATTATCAACTTTTATCGCTAATTGATTTTTATCATTTAAGAAGGAACTTATTACAGAGTTAAAGGCTGATTTGGCAGACTCGGGAAGAGCAGATGTGATTGGATCCAAAGACTGCGAGTTTTGAAGCAAGTGTGAGAGAAAAAAGACAAAGGTTGGTGGGCAGTCGATCTATTGCGACTGGGGAATGTTGTATATAGTTTACAGAGCCGATTGGGTGAATTATGCGATATGCTCAATAAATGTCTTTTGAGTCACTAACATCTCGTAAGATTTTTTTATTTACGAGCTTGCCTCCATTGTATTATCTATTTATATCCAAACTTCAATATTAATCAAATCTACAACATTCAATAATAAGCATAATATCAGCATTTTATATACTCTTATCCTTAGATTGTTAAATTAGATCATGGAACACATTCAAGCAAGTCATTGCGATTTTTATAACCAATCAATTCGAAATCTATTTCAAAATACGCCAAAACTTGATAAATTTAATCATCAATAATTGTTTATATTAATTTGTCTCTTGGAAATCATTTTCAAAATCCCATCTTCACATTCATGCCTCCTCCGAATCCCATTCCAACTCCTCCATTCATTTTGACATTGGTATGAACTCCGCCTCCAATACCTCCTCCCACGTGCATATTTGTATGCATTCCACCCATATGAACATTGGTATGCATTCCTCCCATTCCAGTGTTTATATTGGTTGACATACCACCGCCAGTGTTCATATTTGTTGACATCCCTATTCCGGTATTCATGTTAGTTGAAACTCCCATACCACCAATATTTCCCATTTCAATGTGCATTTGCCCATTTTTAGAAGGTGAATTCATATTAGCATGAATTGATGGAGAATTCACCGTCATTTGAACTGAAGGAACAGGCATATTCACACTCACAGTAGGAACATTCATTGTTACTTGAGGAACAGGCATATTCACAGTCATTGAAGGCATGTTAACATTCATTTTGACTCCCAGAGAACTCAAACCCATTTGAAGATTAATCATGGGCATGATTGTGGGATGCCAGTTAGGAGGAGCTTTAAAGTTATAGTCTATAGGTATAAAGGGATAAATAAGAATAGGTTGCTTCACTAATGGAAGATTAGAGCAACAAGTACAAGCCGCACCGAGCACAGCCTCTACTACCAAAAAATAAACAGAATGTAATTTATTGCCTCTTGCTGTAGGTTTGATATCCTTTGCATTATTCCCGACTTGAGTACTAATTATTTGGACAACCTGATCTCTTTCTCCTTGCTCTCCGATGCCGAGCCCCGAAAATGATTTTCTAAAGAGTTGGGAATTAAAAACTTTCCTAACTCCTTCATTGGAAGTATACGTAATCTAATTGACTAAGGCGACATCAACAGATCTGACTTCTGTTTTTCCTTAAGTGTTATCGATTTTACAGTACATTTTAGCATCCTATCCGGGAGTGTAGGCGTTCTTCTCGAAGAAACATTGGATTTTAGTAATTCCTTGATCAATACAGCAACAAGATTTTACATTTGCTATCATTTGCTGCTGGTCGTTTTTGATTGGAGCCGATTCACGTATTACTATTTCTTGTTTACAACGTATTAGCATCAAGCTAGAGTTAAAACCACGAACAAAAGCCTGCATCTCGTATTTTATCCGACCTCTTCGATTGTTCTGGGGCGATTTATCCTAATTAAGATATTTGATACAATGTAGGAGGCTGGATAATTCTCTCCAGTTTTGAATGAGAATGGAAAAGAGTATTGTCCTGCGGGTATGAAGCTTCCACCAAAATTATGTAAAACTTGATCAAATCTAGCTATTTGTCTTTCTCCATTTAATCTGATAATTTCTTTAAGCATTCCATTTTACACAACATATTTGTATTTCATGAATTAGTCTTATCCCGGGTGATCTTATGAGTCAGAACTGTCCATTCTTATCTTAAACATCTGGGTTAATCCATGAGTACGCTGTTAAAGATTAGACTTGATTGAATCATCGGCCTTTCATGCTCTGGGACGATTCGCTATTCGAACCATCTCACAGACTCCCAGCCCTTAAACTTGACTAATACTTAATTTGCAGCCATATTGCTGAACAGATTAAAATAGATGTTCCCTTGCACGGTATCTCCAGCGAAATAGAAGGGTTTATCAACTTCAATAAAAGCAGTGGCCATAATCAATTTATGTTAATTGAATTAGATATTTATGGCTTAATTATTCGTAAATTCTGATGAATTCTATGATTGAAAGTGCAATAAAACTTGACAGGGAATATTTTGCTCAAGTTAATCATCGACAATATATGGATTATTATATACCTGAGGCCACAGTAATTTTATCTTTATTTTTTGTAAATTGAATTTATGATATTACGCAATAAAATCTAAGACGAATTAAAGAATTAATTTCAATAAAATACGAGAACAAATAAAATAATTAATATCAAAATCTGTCATTTAGTTGATGCATGACTATAGCCATTTTTGCGGTTTGAGCGATGCGCTGTACTCTTCCAATATTGGTCATCCTCCTATTCTTTGTATTTTCGATTTGTTTTATGCTCAGCTCCATTTGAAATATAAGAGGCGTATTTTTGGGAGTATTTACTGTCAAGAATTGCTTTCACCTGGTAATCTTCCTACAAGACGCGCTAAATTTTGGATTCAATCTAAATATCATAAAAAATACCTTATGATTTTCATTGATGAGGCATTCTAAGTATTTTTGAACTTTGCTTAGGCAAATTCTATTTTATGTTAATAGCTCTTTATTTTCCTTTATTTTCCCTTCAAGGCCTATAATTTCTGCTTTTCGAGAGACTATCAGTTGATTCTTTTCCCCCAAAATAATGGAAAGACGCATTTCTGTTGACTAGAGTTGGGAAAAGACTTAAGTTTTCTCTTTAAGCTCTTGCTTCTGCTTTATGAGTTTATGTGCGTACTCATTTTTAAGTTCTTTCTGTGCGGAATACCTCTGGATCAATTCGCTTTGTCTTTTTAATTTATCCTCAATAGTGGCTGTTTGATTGTTGATCAATTTTTCTTGTCTTTCAATTTTGTCAAGAATGTGGGTATTTTATTATTACTTTCTTTCAATGACGCTTTCTGTTTCAGACAAAGTTCTAAAAGCTAAGATATTTTGCTGTTTTTGACTCTAAATTTTATCTTTCAGAATGGCAATTTGACTCTCTGCAATTATAATTTTCTATTTTTGCTATTCCTTATTTTTCTTGGTTTATTCACTTTACTCAATGATTTGAAGATTCTGTCTTCTGTTTTAATCCAACCTCCTCAGTTACTCTTAATTATCCTCTTGCAGTAGACTCAGTTATTCCTGTTGTTGGATTAGTTTTTTTTAGTAGTTATCTTTTTACTTCATTCTAACCTCCCTTTATAAATCTTGCTCATCAAAATCTAATTCAAGAACAGATTTTTCAGAAGAAAGCTTGGCTTTGGCATTCAGTAGATTAGTACTAACATTTAACGTTTTTTGTTCTTGTTTTGACTAAATCAAATTATGGTTACAAATTCATTCAAGGTTGATTCATATTCTATCGCCTTGCATTGATAATAGCTTTAGAGTGAAGCGAGACTAGATTGTTTGACGAAAACTTCAAGAGATTCATTACGAGGGGAGTAGCGGGTTGACTTTTTGATCGATTGACTATTTCTCAGCAGCATGATGATAATTTCTATAGAAAAAATTGGAAAATATTATAAATGATCATCAGATCAATATTTAAATATACATGTTCATCTTAGAAATACAAATTTTACAAATTTATTACACTTCTAAAACAAAATAAGAGATATTGATCATCATTTGATCTTTTATCCCGCATTATTTTCAAGATGTTCATGAGCCAGGTGGGGCGAGTTATTCAAGAAATTTGATGAAGGAATGTTCATACTTTCAAAAGGGCAAGTCTTTCCTGATGATTATTCTTTAGGATAGAATTAGAAGTTTTTGTATAACTCTTTATAAGTTGATTATCCCTCAAATTTGACCTTTGGCACGCTGGATATATAGTTACTGTAAGATTAGTATGAAGGTTGCTGAGGCTAAACTTTAAACTCTTTAAACTGATCTTTATAGCTTGAAGAACCCACAAAATGCACTTATGGCTTTTTGTACTATTGATATGGATTTTTTGTCGGCTTAGGTGGAGTGGGTGCTTGATAATGAGCCTTATATGATGTGTAATCATCAAATTTGACAGGAGATCTTAATCCATAGTCTGGTATCTTATCTCTTTTTAGGAAAAAGCTGTTATCATTTTACGGATTCACATTCATTGGTGGTAAGGTAAAGGGTTTGTATTGCTCCATATATGATGTCGTTCCATTAAAAGGCACATGTGTTCTCAAGGTTGATTTCTGCATTAAGACAAGCTTACTCCGATATTTTCAAGTCTAGAAGCATTAAGACTTGAATTCTAATCAATTAGTGGCTTTTCAGCGAAGGTTTCTTGATATTTTGTCTTGAGAATATCAGGGTTGTAGTGTCTTTACTGATAAACAATCTTTGGAGGAGGATTGGTGGGCAGAGTAACGTGTAAATTCTTATAATGATTGTTATAGCTGGTCTCGAAATCGCCCTTGACGGCCGGCCGAGGACAACGATGCTTGCCTAAATAGAAGATCTACTACCACAATTGCAAAGTTAACATATACATTTCTTTTATCGATTGATTTCAACTAGATAATGCTTGTCCGTTTGATGCTAATAGTTCTCTATGGGCAGCTTGGAGGTGGTTGAAGACATGAACGGCAATAAAATAAAATCAATTGGAATATTATATCAATCTAACCCTTTGGTATATCATAAATCTTAGAAGGCATATGTAGCAATAATCAAAGTCTCTCAATAATAAAATTTGAATATATCAGCAGAGCAGCTTCTAGATCACTCTTCTTCGTTCGGCGCGTATTCTGTTATAATTTTTCTGCAGGACTTCCTCTGCTTGGCACGTGCGTTATTCACTCTCCCTCCTAATTTCTTATTCATCTTATTTTTTTGAGTCTTAGCATTACTTCTCCGCAACACTGAAGTGCAATTTCTCATATTCACAGCCGGCCAACATCTTTTTTGAGAGTCGTAAAATCTATATTCTAACAGAAGTACCTGACATTCATAGAGAGCACTTTTTCTTTATTCAGTCATATACATACTTCGACTCGCACACATATGTGCCACGTTGCGATTAGCTTCATCCTTGATAATTTCTAATTTTTATGAAAAGGATAGTCCAGGTTTACTGCTGTGCCTCGGCCATGTGGTTATTGAATTGAAAAATTTATTTTTTCCGAAAGTAGCCTTATTCAATAGGCTATGGTAGTATTTATTGAGGGAGTACTTGTTTGAAAACTAGTTTATATTCTTTTCTTTGCTAAGCTTTACTAACACATTGGCTGGTTATTTACGCTTTAAAAATCCACCTTTCTATTTTCGACGCAGGTAGCAGGTAGTAGATTGATTTTGAAGAGGCTCACCCCATTATAGATTGCTTCTGATCTATTGTAGAACATCCTCGACTCTTCCCATCTTTTTTAATTTATCAACAGCACTCATAGGCTCCGGATCAGAGCTTATAGCAGGAAGAGCAGGGCAGTAAGGCAGCCCTCTCTGCTGACACTCATCAATAATCTGCAATTTTTAATACTCCTCGGGTGTAAAGGTAAGTTGATCCTCACCGAGATCGGTCTTCTTGATAGATGTTTCTTTATTTTTCCTATGATATTTCTTTCTCATCTTTTCAATGATGTGATTATTCTCCTGCTCCTACTGCGGACTCATCTTTCCGACCAGATTGGCAGTACTCATTTTATCACGAAATTGACTTAACATACCTCTCTTTTCAGTCAGCGGTCGTAATCCCTCTTAGCTCTGGCACTTCTTGAGCAATCCTTCTACATTCGTATTGAGTTACAGCATGCAAATAGTAATTAGAACAATATCGAAAATAGAATAATGCCAAGTATATATTAGAGATGTAATTGGATAAAGCTATCAAGTATAAGAACATCATCAACTACTTTCTTCCCCAGTGTTCGTCGATTCGAATATAGTGTGTTCGCGTTTGGGTAGTTTTACTAGACCGGCTAAGCTTGAACCCTGTATCTAGCTTGAACGTTACTATCTAATACAAGATAATTCTTTTTTACTTCCTGTATTCTTCATTATTCTACTTTCCTTATCATTTATTGAAGGATGTTAATTGCAACTTTTTTTACATTCAGGAATGAGGAGAAAATTGTTGTCTTCATTGTTGATAGTATGCCGAGTATAAATGGTCTTGTCAATACTTAATCTATCCTTTTTAGATTGAGAAACAGACCCACTAGAATCATCATGGGATGACTTGCTGTTGCCTGATTATTTTTTGATGAGTTGGTTACTGCTGATTTGACTTATGGTTTTTGCTTACTTCCCAAATGAAGCTAGCACATTGGGGCGATAATTCAATCGAGTATCGAATAATAAATTATTTGATATTTTGATATCCTTTTACTGAGCATATTACTCCTAAGAATTGCGAACCTATTGATAGGAAGGATTAAAGTTCATCTATCTTTACCGTAAGTAATTAGGCTATGAACCATTTGCATTATTGACAACTCGCTCCTCATTTTGGAATAACTGTCTTTGAATTTAGTTAATCTACTTCTAATAATTGTTCACTCTAAGATCATTGTAAGCATACTGTAGCTTTAATTGAGCATTTTCCTCGGCTTTAATCATTATCAATTGTAGTAGTTCTTCAATTAGATCAATGACTCTCTTAGACTGATTCCATTCTTAATTTCGAACATTCTCCGGATAAAGCAAGCCCCCCAATATATTTTTAATGATCTTAACTTCTTAATTCCAAAAGTACTTTCCTCTTTGAGTTGTTCATTTTCCTCAAAGCACAGTTTCATCCTCTAAGTGAGATCAACTCTCTCTTTTCGAATTATTTACGAGAAATATGTTTGCTTGTGATTATTCTCTGAATATTTAACGCCGAAGTAGTGAACATCATAGACCGTTGGCGCTCCTTTGTGCTTGGCTTATTATAAATTCATCCTATTACCACAAGTAATTTGTTGTAAATAAATCACGGAATTGGTAAATGATTGATTACAAAAAGAGGGACCATAATTCTAATCAGAGTTTCTGCAATATTTTAAAATTTATAAATTATTTCAACTGTTATATTCATTATATGCAGCGAGAGACAACTTGCAATCACTTATATCCTTTCTTATCCACGCCTATATCCATCATTACCAGAACTCCACCTACATAGCTTATCATGTACTTTAGCCTAACTTTTGCACCATCTACAAATAACGAATCTGCATCGCTGCCTTTGTACTCATCAAATCAGCAGATTGACGCATCAGATCGGCTGACTACACATCTGCTTTGCTGTTTATTATTGTTGCCTCGCTCAGACGTTTCTGACGGGCTGCTGCTGTTAAATCTCGCTCTATCTGAGCTGGAATTATGATTTCATCCACAAAGACATTCTCCACTTTTATTCCCGGAGGAATCCCTTTCGCAACTATTTCACGCGATTTATCAGCGATGTTTTGGCGTTCTGCCAACACGTGATCTAAGGTGTATTGTCCAACCATCTCTCTTAAGCTCGAAATTGTCAGTTCTTGAAGAGCACGATTGAGATTAGTCCCAAGTACATAGTGAGAGATAATTGGATTTATTACTCGAAAAGAAACACTAGCATCTACATCCAGTTTGACGTTATCCTTTGTTTGAGTTGGATGCCTTCCAACATTCATCACTCGAAGCCGCAGATCGACAAGCTGGATCTCTTCAGAACAGGGATTAATAAGATTGAATCCTGGTTTGAGCAATCTGTTAAATCGACCAAACGATTAGGTGAGTCCTGCTGCATTATAAACCCATTACCGTAGGAGGTGGGCAGAAAATATCCACAGCAGCAAGTGCACCCACAGCATCCAAAAGGTGCCGAGCAGTTCATGCACAAGTCCCCACAACAACTGAGGCACTGTTCATTACAAGTGGGTTGCATCATTTGATTCTGTTGGTATCTGGGTAAAAACCCAACAGGATTGATCATCCTCTCGACGGCAAAGGTGGAGCTAAATATTTCCTCGCGTATATCAGATGCGTTGCTACTCCCCTCATCGAGGTAGGTACCTTCGCTAAGATGGACAGGAATCATATTATTATGCTGATAAAATGAGAAATAGGTCATAGAATGAATAGATCAACCATTGCTGAACTACTCGCAGTTAGGAATGAACACTGTTGTACTTGTAATATTATTTCCGTTGATGATCTATATTACCACTGATTCATTCTTGTTACTCAGAGAAGTTAGTTGAAACTGAAGAGAGGTGGGAGTGAAGGGAGGAAGCATACTTATTCTGTGCTAACAATTTGATAACTGCAGCTTCTATCGATCATAGTTTACCATGAGGCCTAGATCAAACAACACCTCTTATGATAAATTTTACATCTCAATCTGTATGTTAAAAATCGGGCCTAATCCTAGAATATTTGAGTTTATCTCAATTTTTCCGTGAGATTTGCTGCCTCCTTAAGCGAATTTCTAGCTTAGAGTCCTCCATTTAAGCAACTTAAGCCCTTGCTCAAGAAGACGGTAGTGAGATGCCTCATCGATGTCTTTGTCGTTCCAGTAGGCCAAGAAGTGAATAGTTTTCTTGGGAATTGGTATGTTTTAAAACTCTTTCTGTAGAACTTTATTCGATCCATACTTTTACTTCACATTGAATTGACGATGCAGGATTAACACTTCGAATCCTGCGTTTTAGTAAAGTAGAATGAGGCAGCACTCTTCCCTTGCAAAGCTACCCCAGATAACATTGTACAGCTTAAAATCAGTCACGAAAGTGTAATTCAACTCTTTTTAATTATAGAATCGGACTTCATTCTAGAAAGCGACGATGGACATCTTTTGCCCTTTCACTCTCAAATATTAAACCTTGATCGGCTGAGAACCAAATTTTATGCTATATTTTTTGGCCAAAATTTTTGAGTTGCTGAAAGATAGTGTGAGTTGGCTTAAAGTTTGATCTGCACTCACCATAAGCATGTCAGGAAAACTCAAGCAAGCGCTGACTATCCTTGCACTGCTACTCATCCTCTCGGAAGGCTAATCCAAATCCTTTTGCATATATATGCAGATTTCACCCTATCGACCTATGCAAACTATCACGTGTTTGCTGGTGATAGCTCCATAGCCTAAGATGATTGAAGGTACAAAGGGCATAGCCCTGCGACTAATGATAGAGTGTCCATAGCTATCGAGGATGTACAATCGTCTTAGTTATGTTCCCAATATGACATTTCCCATAAAGTTAGAATCACTACTCCTCAAAAGAGCCATCGCAGAGATGGAGTCCTTCTCATTGATGCCTTCATTGAAGACGTATTAGATGAGCTGCGTCAGACGTAAGTACCTCCTTTTTTCGCTCAATGGTGTTTGATCCCAAAAAATACTTAGCTGACTCTGATAGGATATTCGGGTTTAATTTCAGCAGCTATTCACCCAACTTCTATGGATTAGTCTCGTACTGACTCCAAGCTATTTGCTCTTCTGTCTCAGCATATATATCTGGCACCTTCAACCTGAAACTTTATGACAGAGCCCTAAAGATATAGAAACCATTTTCAGCGGAAAGACCAATAACGGCTTGGGCATTTCTTTCCTCATCTTGATACTGAATGATGCCACTCACGTTTTTAAGCTTTACAGTCTTCTACAACTCTCGATTTGATCCTTTGTAGACAATTAACTCGTTTTGCTACTCGGACCATATCACCAACTTACCCTCGCCATCGCCCCGCACATCTGCAAGCGTAAGGAAAGCGTTTTTGGAGAGAGTGGGTTCTCGAAAGCCCTCAATGAAGGGGTTCCTTTTGGTCATATTAATTAAAAGTGAATAAGAGTCCATAACATAAGGTTAGCTATATTTTTTAATACTGTAAGCATTGAGATGATGTTCAGCAGTATAAAATCATAAATTTAACAAAGTTTGTAGAGTCATTTCTGCATCAAATCCATTCCTGCTAAGAGTCTCTTGAACCTACTCATCACTAAATCCCATTTCAATGAGCATATTGAGCTTTTCCTGTTTGATGAATGGAGTGGCATACATTTGAACCCACTCTTGCGCATGATACTCAAACAAATAAATATCATTCTTAAACTATTCAGCTGCCGAAGCGTTTAGTGGTTCATCTTAAGAGCATTATCCCAAACAAGACTGAATAATAAGAATTAGTGAGTACATCCCCAGTGCTGGCGACCAATCTTGTTCCAAAATACTTAGATTAATAAGGCCTGTTTAAGACGAAATGTTTGGATGCCAAATTTTAGTTTAAAATGTCATCTTAGGTGGAATCATTGGAAACTCTTGTGGAACAATAATATCGATTTGGTAAAATCCTCCATTGTAAGAAGTGTGCTATGGCCCCTCAATATAGGCCTTCCAGTGATAGTAGTCTCCCTTGCACAGTTATACTTTTATAGATGGTTTCTATATCTAAATTAGAGTCTACTTACTTTCTAAAAATGCTTTTGACAGTACTAATAGTGATTTTTAATATTTAGCTTGTTCATTTCCATTAGTTAATATTATATAATATATTTAAAAGTCCCGACTTATTTTAAAACGTCTCATCAAATTTTAAATTCCTCTTTCATAATTTTGTTATGAATTTATTACTTAAAGACTTCAAAAGAAGAGGGGTCCTCTTAGTCATGTTAAATTAGTGAATGAGGAAATCATAACATAAGATTAGAGATCCTTTAAAAATATAAATCAAATAGATGATGTTCAAGGTTATGAAAATCAAGAGTTTAACAAAGTTTATAGACTCATTTCTTCATCAAACATATTCTTGCTCAGAGCATTTTTAACCTACTCATAGGTAAATCCCATTTTAGTTAATTGCTCGATAATTTCTTCTTTGCCAGCTGAAGTGGCATACTTGTTGGTCCATTAATGTGCATGCTAATTGAACCTATTACGGTCATTTTTAAATTATTTAGCTGCTGCTAAGTTTAATGGCTCATCTGGCCATGCTTATCCCAAGAAAGACTGAACAGAAATTAGTGTTGCGCGCATTGGAAGCGCCGGCGTCCAGTTTTCTTTCAGAATATCAATACATATCCCTCCTGTCTAGATGTTAACGTTTGGATGCCAAATTTTGGTTTCAAATATCATTGTAGGTGGTTTCAAGGGATATTCAATTGGAAAGATAATGTCTATCTGATAAAGACCTCCTTTGTAAGGGGTGTCTTCTACCCCTTCAATATATGCCTTCCAATGTCTGTGATCCTCACACATTTCTACCTCTATCGAGGGTTTGTATCGCTAAATTATAGTATTTCTACCCCTGACAACTACTATCGACATTATTAAAATTATTTCCTTATGCGCAAATCTCCTCTACTTGACATAAAAAGTATTAATAAACTATATCCAAGACTAAAGTCTTAATTAAAGATACTAGATACTATCATCAGATTTTAATAGTGGCATTAATTCATTAATGAAATTATTGTTTCAAACACCTCTGCAAAAAGATGTCCGTTGCCAGCTAGAAAATATCCGGAACACCCTCTCCAGTCGATGCTGAAGTTTACACATAGTTAAAGTCGAGGTAGTTGTCCAGCCAATTATCGATTTGGCTGTGAGTAACTTTCCTTTGAGGCAGATCTGCTTTATTACCCACTATCATCACAATAACTTCCTTCTTTTCCAATCGATAGTTCAATTCGCCAATCCAATACTCTAATTGCTGAAAGCTATCATCGCATGTCAGATCGAACACCAGCATAATGACGTCGGCATCTCGGTAGTATCTTTTATTATATGAAAAGTACAGTGAAGCCATCGAGCGGTATTTTTCCTAACCAGCCGTATCCCAAATATTAAGGGTCATGACTATTCCCGACCTCATTTTTACGTCCTTTTTATAATAGACTCCTCCTACTGTGGGTCCATATTCCTGCGAACTAGCCCCTAAGCAATATTTGGTGACTAAACTCGTTTTCCCGACAGCCGAGCTGCCTAACAATACAATTTTAAATTTCCTATTCTTCTGTTTGATATCCTTGACCAGCAACTTTCTTTCTTCTATCTTGTTTGCTTTGGAATCTTTGCATCCCATCCACCGGTTAATGACAATTCTATCAATTAATTAAAATGATCAAAGCATATCCGTTATAATTAAGATGGCAATACACATCATTCACAGTAAGCTTAGAATCCGATCGAACATGTAGTTGCTGAGGCGGGGAAAGGCAGTTTTTATTAATTTTCTGTATTGAAGCTATTTCCTCTCCAAGCGTAAGAGGGTAAAGTTTATTATGGACGGTGCAGATTTTATTTTTTAGAAAAATTGTTAGCAGTGCGACTAATAACTAGAAAAGCAGTCTTTTAGCGAGGATAATTATAGTTTCACTATTTTTGAAGTCGAAAATTATAACAGTAACTATTAGTTTTGAAGGTTTAACTTAGCCATAGCTGATTTCTTACCGTTTCTGTTCAGCATTACAAAAATGTTGCCTTCGTAGTGCCCCAGGAAACTACGAATTATAAAAGTACTGCTGGCCTCAATTGCTTTTTCCTCCTCGTCAAGGTTAATAAATTTAACTGCTATCTCCTGCGGTTCTCCACTATCGAGCAGTACAGTATTTATAACTAAATTTGCAGGTTTGTAAGAGGTGATTTGATTGCTATATATCTCCATCTTGGAATTACCCACCAAATAAAGAGTATTTTAATTGGCCTGGTACCCTCCCATCACCACAAAATGCTGTTTCAGTTTCAACTCTCTCGTTATTATAAATTTTAGCTTCATGACTATCCCATCAGCAGTTTTTTCGTGATAAAATTTGACCTTTGAGTAGTTGACTGAATCAAATCGTTCTCCTACTGCCACCAGCGCAAAGGTATGACAATCAATATCCCTTTCTTATAAGTATTTCCTATTATTAATTGAAGTATTAATGAAAGAGCATTGCAGGAAACGAGAATTTAGAGCCAACATCTGCTAACACCATAAATTATTATTCATATCGAACACCGAAAAAGCTATACCGTTTTCCACGTTTTTTAAGATCATTATTAGATACATCTCGTCTTTACCATCGGTTGAGAGGGAGTCGTAGCAGTAATATTTTGTTGTTAGTTCGGGCTTTATGTTGAAAATCTCCCTCAAGAATATTTTATAGTCATTAAATACATCTAAAATTGCACAAAGTAGAACGTTATTTTCTTTAGAACCCAACAGCACAATTCTTCCTTTTTGATTGCAAGGTAATGATGAATTTGGTACAAAATTTAAATTTCCTTCCTTCAAGATTGTTCGACTTCGTCTATCGATATGCTGGTAAGTTTTGTCCTGAAAAAACACCATGAAAGTGTCAAAGGAGTATGAGACAATGAGACTAACTCGCTATTTTTTCTAAATGATGTCTTTGGTTGTATATTCCTTCAACAAGACGAACGCCATAGGATATGTAAATAATATTAATAAAGGATTATAAAAGAATAAACAATCAACGGCGACTTTTGTAATAAGTCTCCCTCCAACCTTTGGCCTCTTCCTCCCGCTACATCTTTACGCGGTGCAGAGTTTAATTCTCCATGTCAAGTTATCTTAACTTTAGCAGGAGGTGATCTTTATCTTTAGCCAACCTGACAAATTCGTCTTTGCATCTTTATAACTACATTGAGCTTTACAGCAACAAATCTTTTAGATTTCTTATCTCACCGCACAGCATTGCATTTTAATCAATTATTATCTTGCCTTGTTCTATGTTTTTACGAAGTATGAGGACCTCGGCACGCATGTCTTCCACATCGTACTCATGCTTTTACTTTTAACGGATATAGTTGATTTGGGTGAATTAAAGATCTTACTTGAGCTTGGCGATAGTTGATTAATAATTTGCGGTTGTTTGGGTGGAATCTGATTCCATTTGATTGATTTCGGTCTTACACTTGGTAATCTATTAACTCTGACAGGCCACCTCTTGATGCAGCTTATTGTTATTGCTATTGAGAGTATCAATTTCTGCTTTATATTTTTAAATAAGTTCTTTAGTCCTTTCCCTTTCCTCTTTTAATGTGTTATTGAGTGAGTCAATGTTGTGATTGAGTTAATCATTGGTTTTGTTGAGTTTGCTGATTTAATTCTAAAATTTATGTGTGATATCTTTGATTTCCTGATTCTTTTTCATGATTTAATGTTCCCATTGCCCTTGAATCTTCTCCGTCTCACTTCTATGCAATCTTGACAAATTCTATCGATCTTTCTCTGCATCTTGCTGAGTTTTCTATAGTTGCTTCTTAAAATCAGCAGCATTCTTTTATATTTTATCTTTCAACTCACCGATATTCCTCAATGCCTTCTCTTCATCCACTTTCATTTTTGTTGCCAGCTACTCATTCTTTTATGTCATATGTCTGTAATCAATTTCAAGCTTTTCATGCTATTTGGTGAGTGTATCAAACTCGTTTCCTCTATTATTCAGTTCCTCCCTCAGTTCGGCAATGATTCCCTCCAGTTAATAAATCCTATTTTCCAGTAACTCTTTTTCTGATTGCACGTACTTAGCTTCCTCCTCTTTATCCACGATGATCCTTTGGATTTATTCATTAAACATAAACTGCAGATCTTTAATTCTTTATTAATGGGTATTTTCCATCTCGTGCAGCATCTTTTTGTACATGACGATCTGTTGAGTCAAGGAATTTTATATCCCGTCCCGTTACTATTGCATATGACGCAGTTTATCTTTTAAAAAATTGTTGAAGGCCTAGGATTAGCGAACTTTACTACTGCCCTACTATATTCTTTTCATGTTGCTGACTTACTTATAAAGAACATTGGTAGCTAATTTGCTGGGGGTATACGTCAGAGAGGCGTAGCCTCCCTTTCCAAACTTATCAGGAGATGCACTTTCAAATTTAAACTAAGTTTCTGGTTTATTGATTCTGCTGTTCAATAACTGATCCATCTTTATCAATAAATTATATTTTACTTTGTAGGAGATATGGTAAAATCCAAATCGAATTGTTTTAAGTAATGTACCATCAAATATCACCAAAATGGACACCATCCAGGCCAACTTTGGCAGATGTTCACTGCTGACGTGGCCTATTGAATCAGATGAGCCACCTGCTGCTCAACTGTCAGTTGCTTTGTCTCATCAAAGTCAGTGCCTTTTAACTTCTGTTTGATACGGAACAGGGCCTTAATAGCTTTTTAATTGATTTGCTGCTTATTTTCAATCTAGGCTTACTGCTGAGTTCGCCTCGGATGTTCTTCATCGATATCAGTTTGTCCGTTTTTGCCGAGTGCTTTTGATTAATTTATCTCCAGTTCTAAGCCTTCCATGATGCTTCCAATGATCTCATCATTGATGTTTTTCTTCAATTCAAATTTTACCTTTTCTGGATCCTCTTTCTTCTCGTTTGTCAGTCTCCAACTAATTATAGGATCTTGTGCAAATGTTTATAAGACACCGAACAAGCTTTCCTTGTTTTACCTGAGGATTTTCATCACCATTTAGCAAGTGAATCGATATAATCCGTGAATACCAGGAATACCCATTGCCTTTTGAAGCATCCTCGTCAATCTAAAAGGTACTTTTTATGGAAATTTCTCTCTTAAAACAGCTACCTCAAAGCAATCCCCAAAGTCAATATGAACTATTTTTCCAGAATCTCTTTTAAGCATAATATTGGAAGGATGCCTATCTCCTAAACCAAGAATATATCCAACTATGGACATAGTCGCCAAACTGCAAGTATAGTTATTTCGCTTTTCAACCCATACTTCACTGTTTGGTGATTTTAGCCAAAGTATTTTTTGCAAATCCTTGCCTTGAGTAGATTACAACCCATTTTTGAAGATTTACAATTTATTCATGATAGGAAGATATGCGTAGTCAGGACAAATCTTCTCATAAAGTTACTTTTCAACATAAACTCTAATTTTATTGAGAGTTCGATACTCCTTAATCAGTTCATTTAGTGTATCGCAGTTCTATACCCATCCAATCAGTCCAGTATTCACGGTGAGGGGTATTATGGAATATCTAGTAATTTATAGATTTCTTTTTAAATTTTCCCTTTAAATTGCAAGTAGCTTGTTGACTAAGCTAAAGAATTGCATAACTCTCTCATCTAAGCGTAGATCCTCCCTTCCCTTCAGCAAAAAGTTATATTCCTTGCCATCATCGCCATAAATAGTTAATTTCCTCGGCCGTTGCTTTGATTGAAGTATCATGAGCTAGTTACTAAAGCCAGTGATTTTAACACAAGGCTTATTGGGAGCATAAAGACCAGGAATGGTTGATTTGTATTTTTTACTTGTCACAAGGAAGGGAGCAACGTTTTTAAGATAGACTTTCTTGATGTTTTCAAAGGAATCCTTCACTTTTTTATACACACTGTAAAATATTTAAAAAACTTGAGAAATGCAAATGGGGTCATGATTCTGCTAAAACCTCAATAGCCAGTTGTACCCATCTCGTATTTCCTGTCCGAATTATTGATGAAATGCAATTTCACTGTTAGAATCCTTTCTGTTCATGACGGTTTCACATATTTACTTGAGGAGAATAATTATTTGATCTGCGTTCTTGTTTTGGTTGTAGATGGACCAAGCTGATTCAATTCCGTCAAACCAATACTATTTTAATTTGATGGCAGTGCGTCCGAGTTCGTTTGATATCTTCTAGACTTATTCAGCCAATTCCCCGTGCTTACTTTTGATGAACTAGATGATCTATCGAGCTGGCTTAGTTCTCTCCTCAATCTTACTTTTCAAGGCGAAATTCAAAGAGAAAAGTACGGATTATGGGTGTTGAATGCCCAAGTTTTTAAGTAGCATCTTTAAGATCTTCACAAAATTGGATTCCTCACTAACTTGATACAGCTGAGCAATCATTTGGGGAACAACGTTTATCCACCCTTCCACTGGTATATTCTTAAAATTTTACTAAAAGATTTCATAAATTTGTTGTATTTTGCTATGATTACAAAGAACCGACAATAGCTTTAGATATCCTTGCAGGTAATACTCATTCTCATTCGTTGCTATTTTCAGAGAATTAGTTAAAGAAATAAGTGCATTTTCGATATATTTTTATTACTGCTCGGGTTTATGGATAGACTCTGCAAATTCAAGATTTATTATACTCAGAATGTACCATTCCTTTTGAGAATTGCACAACTGAGCTGACTTTTAAAGCAGGGACACAATTTTGGCTTAGTTTGATTCGCTCTAAACAGAATTTTAATATAGAGTCATGGCTGATAAATAATAAAGTTCTCCGATTTTATGAGGGTCCAAATAAGTATGCTATTCTAGAAATGTCTAAATTTTTAACACTTGGGCTTCTTCCTTAATATTGTTAAGAGTAAAATCTATTTTGATCTCAAGTAAGTTCAGTAATTCCAGCTTCTTCTCGTTAGTGTTCGCCATCAGCTGACTCTTTATCTCTTTTATAAGTTGTTCACATTTTGTAATTTTGTTCTATTTTATGAAAATCTCACAGAATTAGTAATAGAAATCGAAATACTCTGCCTTACTAAAGAAAAGTGACCGGATAATCGATAAGTGTTTAAAAGTGTTACTATTTTTGGAGCAACCTATGAGCCGATCGTTCCATATCCATCTCAGTTTTTACGAACTTTACTTATACCCCTTCTGCACTTTCATCTTTTCAGCCTCGTCCATATTTTTCATAATTTCTTAATTTTTCAATCCTTTCTGCTTTAGAAGAACTATTTCCTCTAACTCAAAAAGCTGTTGCATACGAATAAACTTCTCAAAAGCCTATGATGTCGATGAAAAATTCATCAAGTCAGGTATTTATTCATAAAGCAGCTTGCGAGTATTGCGAATATAGTCCATCGCCTAGGTGTAGTTACCCTTCTTGACTTACAGGATCGATGACCAAAACTATTTGTCGATGGAAGGAGTCTGTAGTTTAGCCAGAGTCACTTCGCACTTATCCCAATTTTATAAGTGAGCATATGCCTCAACAGCAAGCATGGATATATTTTCTGAAAAACAGCTCATATTATCACTCGCCAATCTTTCGAATTCAGATATGAACTGATCATCAGCAATATAACTGAGGCATTTTATCCTTTCTATTGAGTAGCGATTATCTGTTATCGCCATATACGATTTATAGGCCTCTTCAAATCTACCAATTTTCTAGTACCACTCTATTTTGCAATGAATACCCAGACTAGTAGCAATCGTGAAGAGTCCATAAGCGTTCTCAGGCTCTCCTAGTTTCATATAGGTGTCAATTAAACTTTAAATTATCTTCTCGGGGTTTGCTTCAAATTATTGCTCCTTGTAATAGAGTTGCTTGGCGAAGGAAGAGGATTCCCCTGCACATTCCGCAAGCAGTGAGCTACTCAGTTCAAAAGAGCACTTCTTTCGATTCATAAATTCAGCTAGATTCAAAAATGTTTTCCTGACCAACAGAAATGGTTTGGGGTTGTATATTAGTATCTTTTTTATGTTATCTATCAGTATCTTTTTCTGTTCGTCGACTAGGATCTACCAAAAATGGAAAAATGATATGTTGTATAGTTACAGACCAAGCTCATTGTACTCATCAGCCAAAACGGAACAGGTTCTTAGTAGGGAATTAGGTGATTTTTTCAGCAAAAATATAGATGTCTTTTTGAGCCACTCGACCCAATCCTCATCCACTATCTTTTTACCCATCGGATCGAATTAATGTATAAGTTCTTCGATCCCCTAAACTCTCTTTAGATATTTGGGAATATCAAATTTATGTCCGAAAGTACTATTATACTAAGGGTTTAGTTTTTCTAATTCCTATTCAGTAAAAACGCTACTGATGTTGCCGAATGAACAATTCTATAGGTATCTGATTGCTTTGAAGTAGATGCTGGGTATTTCTTCGTCTCGAAGAATTGATTTATGCAGCATTGGCAAATAGGAGATGAATTATCTCTTAAAGATAGTTATGAAGAGCACTATGCAATTGCAAATCTTTACTCTTAGACATGGCTTGCACTCACTGTGTTTTTCTTAGCAAAGATTAAGCAATCGAGCGAAGTAGGAGGCAATGATGGGCATAAATTGCAGGATAGATGAACAGCACTTCGAAAGATTCATGATGAAGTCAATAAAAGCATTGGTAGTTTCACTATTTTTCCTGAAAAACTTCTCCATTATTTGAGGGATGATGATGGTAAGATAAGGCTCGAGATGATTCTTGACATTCTGATAAATGAAGGATACTTGTACCATTAGTTGACTTTGACTAAAATAATTTTCGACAATGAAGTGCAGTTTATCAATGATCAACTCCATCAAATGTCTGAGTATCTGATTGTACTTGGCAGTAATGAGATTAAGCAATTTAACAGCCAGTTCAATATTTTTGCATTGCTTGATGATGTAAGTAACAATTTATCCAACAAATTGACTAATGTCGCAATTTTATCCCAGAATGTATATCAGATTAAGAATTTATTCATTGGACTTGACTAATTTAAGCAGGATTTCCATTATCTTGGGTAGCTACTTCTGTATTTAACTACCCATCAGTTCCAACAGCTGAGTGAGCACATCCAAAGTGAGTGACTATTTTTACGATAATGACTTATCATCCAGTATCTGAAAGAGTGATTTCAGTATGATCATGTGAAAATTCATAGATGAATCAATTTATAATTCAATTTTTTAGTTTCTTGTCTCTGAAATTTCCGATGCCACTAGCGTCTTTGAATTCTATTTACTGAGCAAGATTAATTTTTGGTTGTTTTACATCAATATTAACTAGTCATAGTAGAGCTTCAACTGCTTGTCAATCACATTGTTCTATTTCTATTTCATAAGAGTAGCGCGAACAGATAGGAAATTGGAAGATGAATTCAGTCTGTTAAGACTCTTAATCAGATTATCAGGGGTTTTATTAGTCCCGCAACCACTCATTATCATGCTGAACCTTAAATTGTCAACAGCACCCAATGCGCCAATAATCCTCATGATATCATTTCTAGACTATTCTTAAATCTAACTTCGAATGAGAAAAGTGAGGGTTTATTTAAGAGTGTCAATCTGGAAGTAAGGAATTACCACGTATCCACACTGTCTAATGATGCTGATGAAGGTTTTAAGGGCTATTAGCCGATTTTTTGTGTTTAGCTTATCCTTCATGGCGACCACGAGATGCTGAGAAAATGATTCGGCGTAAGGAATGATAGAATTGGGCAGTGCACTGGCCAATGTTTTAATCAATTAAAAAAAAAGCAGTTCTAATCCTTCGTAGTTATTTCTATCTGCAAGATAATTAAGAAGCAAATTAAGCAAGCTATCGATATGATTTTCAATGATTGAGGGAGCATACTCAATCATAATAATGATAGATTGAATAAGAGTGCGCTTATGGTTATAATATTTGAAATTAGAACTGAGATGGTAAAAACAATTGTAGGTGATCTTTTTAAGAAATGGAGTTATCATCACGGACGGATTTTTGTTGTAAAGAATGCAGACAATCTTTAGAGCCCATAAACGGATACTTTAGTTGCGATCCTATACTGCTTGGAAGAGATAACTCAGTAGGGAGATGTTGGTGAAGAATTGCAGGAACTATTCGTGCCTTTTGAAGTTTTTAGCGATTGACATGAATACCTTTTCTCTAACACTTTCATCACTGTCAGTGAGACCCACTCGAAGAAGTTTATCTATGACTTAAAGTAGTTGATTAGTAGCAATGTTTTTCCCTTTTTTAGCATATAGAAAAAAAGCTGCTTCCACTGAAGCTATTTTCATTTTAGAATTTCCCCATTCAAGATAATATTTTAGAACTCTATCTTTGACAAAACCTCCAACCACATCGCGAAACTCTTCTTTGAATCTATACTGGGAAAGTGCTTGAATAGCTCTAACTTTATTGGTTTAATTTTCCAAAAATTATGCTGATTCCTTCAACTCAAGCAATTATAAAAATGCTTTCAATTAATGATTGACTTCTCTCAAGACTTTTCTGGTGCTGCCTGTTAATATTTTCGAAATGGTAATTATGAATTTAATCTCAATTATTCTGCCCAAATTATGAATATTGTTTTTAACAATGTCTGTGATCAATTTGATGATTTCTTCATCCAAACGAATGACCATCGCACATGATACAAGGTCGTCCAAGTGTTACCCAGATATTAGAGTGAAATAATGAGGCTCAAATTTCTTAATGAGAATTTAGATTGTTTTAATTTGTATGGATGACAGTTCTATAATTTGATTATATGATTGAGATTTGTTAAAAACATTTTTGAACTTAACCAGTATCTACTGGATAATATCCTTATAAATGGGTAAATACTATTTTTTGTCAGGAGTGGTCTCCAAAATCATGTTGATGGCTTGCTGCGACATAATCTTTACTTCCCCTTCAATAGTCCTCAGAAATCTTAAAAAACTACAAATTATTTATTCAGAAAGCTTCTTTTTGCTCAAATATGGTAGGAGTTGAATCAAACTTTTTTAAATTACAGAATCTGAGTAGAGGAATTTATACTTTTGTTAATTTGTATCTTTTAGAGTGTGTATTCCATTATCGAACGTATACTGTCAATGGGGATTATATTGGTCAGGTACAACATAAAGATGTTGATGGTTTCCAGGTATAAATGATTCAACTCTTCGTTTGTTTCTTTGGGAGATATGTGCAGGTAATTTTAATAAAATCTTTAAAAAGTAGCCTTTTGGAATGTTTCTAAGTATCATTTGAGGTACGATCTTTCTTTTCCGCGATGTACTTCACGTACTCTACTAAAAAATTTAAATAGGCCAGTCGAACCTTGATATTTCGGACTTTAGCTGATGCAATTGCCAAAGAAAGATTGTCCAAATTACTATTTTTTTGTTTTTGCATTAGCTTCTTAAAGGTTATGTAGGGAGAAGTACAGACAAGTATGCGAAGGATAGCATATGCTCCTATCTTACTGACATCTTTTGAGTTTTTACTCTCGAGAATACTAAAACAAGAGAGAAGATTATTTTATACGGCTGAATCATTGCGATTACCGCCTATTTATAAGATAATCTCGTATGCCTTTTCGATATAAGAAATTAGATATTCATCTTGATTGTTTTCAATCAACTTAAAGACTGGTGAGTGAAACTTATTCACGAAAAGAGATCTGGCTGTTCCTTGAATTTTAGGTCCGAGTGCTGACAGCACCATAAGTCCTATCTTCTTGTCTTCTCGATCGTTGGACTAGGATATAAATTTGATGGTCCTGGTGAAAATCTAAATAAGAGATGAGTTACTCCATATGAGTAATCTTCACAGCGCTCATACATCCTGGATATTTGTTGCGCAATTTCTTATTTCTAATCATCTTGCGCAGCTTTGCGAATAGCTGTAAAATGTAACTGGACCTCTGCGTCCCGCAGATCAATGCTGGTCATCATAATAAAGCGATGTCAAATCAATTAATATATTGATAATAATATATGATCTGATAGATTTTATTGATTAAAATAAACAAATGCTAAATCTACCATTGCGAGTAGATCAATTAGTACCTTATCGACTACCTTATCGACTGCAAATCATTGAAGGATTTTCGAGGATACTGCTCGATATAAATAAAGTTATCGTGATAGTTGAGATTGTAAAATTGTAAACTATCAAATTTATTGATAAATTGAAATAAAGGAAGATATTGCTGGAATAAATACATCACTTATAACTTTGCTTAGAAATTAACTCGCTTTCATGACGCATTTGACTCACTTTACGAGATAGAATTTAGTATTACTGCTTAAAATCACGGATTCGATTTGTAGATTACTGCTCGGCCTGATGGGATGCTTCATAGCCTAAGCCTTGGTTTTGATAGCGCTTATAAGTTTAAGGCCTGTCTTTATAGGGAGAATTGTTGGTATTATTAATCACATTGAGTCCAACTTTGCTTGTTTCTATGTTGGTGGTATTTTTAAAAGGAGTAGATCTTTGTGGTGTATAGCTCCTTTCTATCTTTTAATTTTTTTACAGATAGTCCTTATTATATGGCTTGTTTTTAAACAAACTTGATTTGGATTCAAGGTACTTCTACTTTTTACGATCTAGTTCCTTTTTACCTTCTATCTTGATAATCCTCGCAATGTTACTCACCACTGCATTTTTTGCCTAGTTGCTGAGCTACATCCTGGGCTCATATCCTTCGTTTTGCTACATTAGAAATCTGTACTTCAAGAAAGTTATTCATTTTGCTATGAAATGTGCCTGACTATTGAAATTTATCCTTCAGGTAGATAATTATACTACCTAGATATTTTTATGTCTTCAATCCTTAGTTTATCTCGTACAGTTCAGATATTATCTCATTCACCGATTCATCAAATTTTTATGATTTACGCAAACTGTACAACCCGATTTCTTCGTGTAATTTGAAAAGACTGTTTTTAAGCTCATTCTCTAGATCGGCAAAGGCTTTATCGATAAGACCATAGATAATGTTCTTAGTTGTGATTATTTTTTAATGAATGACATTATCTAAAAATTTAATCCGTTTTATAAGATCCATCTGGATAAGAGAGAATTACGTTTCGTTTCTTGTCTTATTATAGAGAGTAAATCGAGTTATAAAGCATACTTTGCACGTAGGATAGAGTTTAGTTGATGCTGGAGTAATGTGGCTTGGTCATGTTTTATTCGTGGTATTGCGAGTGGTCACCGATACAGGTGGGACATAGCGGCATCAGGCAGTTCTCTCATTGATATAAACAATACTGTCTCTGCAAAAATTGGTGATTAGTTCGTCCGGATGATACAAACAATAAGTCTTTCTTGCTTACATAACGTCTAAATGGATTATATTAAAGTTAATTATAAAACAACATTCACTTTTGATTAATTACACAAAGAAGGAAAGTTATATGACATTTTAATGAGGAAACCTATTATTTTATTTTATGATTAAAATGTGTAGGGTTATTATAATTAATAAAAATAGAAATAGTCATGTCGCGAAGACGCAATAGAAATCACTCAGCTTCTCTTTCTTTTGCAGAGCCAAGGAATGGCTTTGCCTCTCTCAATAACAAATCTTTGGCCTAAACTCATCAACAGTCTACTCTTTACACCACCAGTAAGAGACCATAATCAAAAGAAGAAGTTAATAATCGAAGAGTCTATACTAAGTACTTGGATAATTAAGCAGGAACATTTCCTTATTTCGGAAAATTTTTAACCCCAATGACCCATCTCAATTACCCTTTATGTCATCATTGAGGTAACACCAAGTATTAAAGGCAGGGTATTCATCATAAGATTTAGACCTAAGACGACAGTTGCTGAACCATTTGAAGTATCACTTAAGACTACTTGCAATCAGTTAATTAAAAAAAGAGTTTCAGATTTTAGTGCAAAGACAATTCGATTATCTCCGGCCTACTACAGATGGCACAATCAATCAGGCCGAAACAATCGGTGGAGTTCATAATTCTAATGCTCCCTTCGAGACTACGGAGATAGTAAAAATCCTGAATAACAAAAATTTTATCCCTACGTGAAGCCCATTGTCTATCAAGACTTTGAATAAAAATAGTATAATAAAAATGAGTTGATATGTCATCGTCACATAAAATCATTCAAAATCAAGGTTAATGATCTGTGAAGCGAAAGCCTTAGTTTTTGCAAAATAATTTGTAATTTTATCGAAGTGTATGGAAAGGATGCGTTTATCTTCTATGATTCTCAATTATTATGAGTGGAAGTGAGACCATAATATTAAATGATTAATGGTTGATTTTGATGACTGATATTAATATTAATTTTTGATAATTTCGAACATTTTTATTGTTTTAAATGTCGATATTCGTGAAAATACGCAACATATTGATTATCCTCAAAGTGTTCTATTGGTTGGCTTTTAAAGCAACCATTAAGGCTCTCTATAGGAAAAATCTCAGTCTGTATCTACTCTATTATTTAGAGCACATCAACATTGGGCATAATATGCCTCCCAGTATTTTAAAATTAAGATACTCAAAAGTAAGGATTCACAGCCAATGCGACAAGAAGGAAAAGCGCTGATACTTACCAATCACCGTAGTCAAGCCGATTTTTTTGTTCATAACGTGCTCACTGATTATCAATGCAATTTCTTGTCAAGGTACACCTCAGTCGAAGTAGATTGGCAGTAGGAATAGTCTTCTTCATATTTGGATTATCTTCCAGTGACTCTGTCTGGTTTTTCAACCGATCAGGGAATATTGATCCATAAAAGTAAAGTAAAGATAAAATAGATTCAATCAATGGATGGACAAAAAATATTAAAAATCTCAAAGACCCATGTTGCTGGTCTATCCTGAAGGACATCGAATGGGAGCAACTACAAGTGTCAGCAAGGAACATCTTAAAACTGGAATGATGAGAGTATTCTATTTGTTATTCAGTATGGTTACCGAAAGCGCCTTCCATGTCAATTTTTGATATCTTTCGGAAACTAAAAAGTTTTTAATGAAAAGAAGTTGCACATGAGTTGGGGAGAATACATTTTTTATAGTTTTTCAAAAGTGTACAAGCCTGAAGACTACTAAAATGAAAACGACTTTGTCGAAGCCATGAAGGATGAGTTCACAAAATATTTCGACGAAGTGTACAATCTCTACAGTCATAATGGAGAGGCCGAATTAATTCAAGACTGCGGTTCTAATTGAGGAATGATGATAAAATCGAACCCGTATTAATATTATAAGCTAAATTAAATTCCCAATTTAACAACAAAATCAAATTTTTATGCGTTCAAGTAAATAAAAGTTAACTACCGAAATAAATAACAACTTAGTAATAAGATATAATCAATATTCGAAAATGGCATCATAAATATAAAATAGAGGCAGAAATCACAGCAATTAGTTCATCTTCTCTCTGGAAAAACGTTTTATTATGTCTTTTTTATTGTATTTTGGTAAAGTTACTTTTATAACCTTAGGCGTCTTCAATCCCATCTATTCGTTCATTTATTGGTCTATATTCCTACTCGAAGTTGAAAATCTCATTGAGTTTAATTCATCCTTCCTAAACTAACGCTTCCAATTTGGCATCTTTTGAGCTTTATTCTAAATCCTGAGAGATGTAAAAGGAGTTTATTCAGAGTGCATATGTTTGATGACATGGTTAATTGATACTTTCCTACTCATAAAGGATGGAAAATGACGAGGGCTATATTTTTAGATGCTTTCGACCAAATGTGGAGGAAGTATTTTTACTCTTTCCAAAATGTTTTGCTTCTTAATTTTACGGAGCTGGACGATCTGCGTATTTTCTGATTTTTTCTGTTGATTTTTTTCTTACATGATTTACAGAAAACGATGGAAAGATAATCCCTTGATATCAAGGCTGTTTCTATCGTTGCCTTTGAGGGAGGAAATTGATAGCATAAATAATATAATTATAGGATTTTAAATAGAAATAATTTTGAGGCACATATCAATAAATAAGGAGATAAAATTTTAAAGGAGTGTAACCATTAATAATTTTCAAAGAGAAAAAGAATCAACCTAAATAATTACTCGTTTTAAATATAAGGGTTTTATTTTACCAAATGTTTTATTAGAATAACTATAAAACACCAATATCACTCATATCTACTGTTTTGATACTGCTTTATTATTTAATCCTGACCCAGTCCTCGCCTGAATTATTTAACTTACAATCTATTTGCCTTCCCCTTTTCCTATCCTCTCAGCTGCTTAGTTCTCAATTGCTCGAATTTATTCTAAATAGCATTATCAATACAAAGCTGTTTTGAAGTTACTCCTCTGATGACTCTGTTTTAAAAATTGAAAAGAATATAAGTACCCTAGAACAGGATTCCAATTCCCATACCTTGCATGAATCTTCTTGCCAACATATCGAGTAATCCGTTTTTTGGATTGTCAGGAAGGGAAGCTGATATCTTGGTCTTTGGCAATCTTCTCATGCCTATTATATTAGCAATTAAGATATTAAACAAATTAGAATATTAAGTCAATCATCAACTTCTTTAAGATTACTCTATATTTTTAAGTCACATTTATCATAGTTTTCTTTTCAAAGTTCATTCTCCATAATTTGTTATAATAAATTAATGCTAAAAATCAAGCAGAAGCGTAAGCTTTCCTATTCCGTATTATCACAATCACACTACGAGGGCGAAGGTGTGATTCCCTATCTACTAAAGAACGTATATCAACAGAATAAAATAGATTTCTACCTTGGGTAACATCAATATCACTTAGCCTAGCCACTTAAGAAATCGAACATCTGTTGACAGCCGTATTAAGGCCCAACCAACTACCAATTGACCATCAGCAATTTATAGTGGGACTAATTAAGCACAATAGTTTCATTGTTAGCATAGCCTTCACCCGATAAGAGTTTAAATATTCATATCTTTTTGGATTTTTAGATGAGAATGAAGTAAGTTATGAAAAGCTCAACGCTTTCGAGGAAATGCTCCTCCCATTTTGTAAAAAGTTCCCCCAAAAGGTAATGGTCCACTTAAATAGTTACTCAAACTGTTCGCGGATAATACAATACTCAAAGATCTCTTATTAAGACGGTTATATAATCGTCAAATCTTCAAGATACTCTATACAGCAATTTTCTGCTGTAGTAGCCCTCATGTTGAATAAATGATGCCCATTATTAAAGAATTAATTACTCACTTGATTAACTCAATCTTTTAGTTTAGTCCCTGTAATCATGATCGATAAAAATATTCAGATATTCAAGATTATGGATAAGTAACCTATAATCTCAAGGACTTTATATCCGATTTGACAATCAACCTGCCATCTGTGGAATTAGTTCTCATTCATTGCTTTGTCTAAATATTGAACTCTGATGTTCTGAATAGACTTGTTGAATATTTCAGTAAACTAAAAGATAAGGAAGAGAATGAAGAATATTGCTAAGGTCTAATCCTCATCCAGCTAAATTTAATTAAATTATTATAGTCCTTTAAGCTCTCATCTTCTCCCAACATCAATGAAGCCAATGCCACAATACGAAATGCATTGATGAAATTACTATGCAAGAATGTGAAAGCTATTGCTGGAAAGATACCTATATACACTCAACATTTGTTATAACACGACTAAAGATCAATCAACTTTTCATCAGGGGAATGTATTCCCAAGGTCGGCATGATCCGTTATCGAATACTGTAGCTAATATAAAAGTTACTGTCAATCAATGAGTTATAGGATCTGTGCATCGATTACAGTAATTTTGATTTGCTACCTGTGATTGAAGTACTCTTCAAGTTATTCAGGTTTTTCTATAAAGATTTAGATGGAATAATTTGATTCATAATATGTTGGTTAAAATCACACAACTCATTCTATCTCAAGACTATCAGCATTTCAAAATTAGACACATTGAAAAGGTATAAGAACATAGTTAAGGTATTTTTGGCAGTTTAGTAATAAACTTCCGTAACAGAAAATATATCTTTCTGCATAGTATGAGGATGGGTAATCAGGGTAACCGTGATGTTATCTTCCAAATAAGTAAGATGCTGATAAATTAAATGCAAGAAAATAAAGATCTTTCTTTGTTAATATAAAAGTTCAAGTTTTGGAAGCAATTTATGCAGTATGATATGAAAGAGTACGAAAAGATTGACCATTGTTCCTAATCTTTTGATGAACATATGCTGGAGAACAGTCCCAATTTGAAAAATATTGATCTTCCGCCAAGGGAGTATAAACATAATAATAAAACCTTGGAGACCATTGAACAGATTGTCGGTCACTTGAGGGATGACGATATGTGGAGTCCGCATAATATTAAACCAACCCACCTCATCGATAAAAAGATGTTTATGGAGAGTTAGATAATCAGGCAGATTGATTCCATTACTAATCTCTAATCTTTGGGCTGAGTGAAATTGATATTATGTTTTCGGACTTTCAATACCTAAATTTATATATTAAAGTATTTATAGTTAGTTATAAGGTTAGATTTACAGCGTAGGATACAAAGACAACAACAAATGAGTTAAAATACCTTAATTTGTGTTTTTTCAAATATTCTTAGACGATTTATCAAATTGGAATAAATCAAACGCGATCAGATTTCCTCAATATCATCTCTTGAGAAGGACACGCCTGTGATGTAACTTCTCTTGTCGGGACAGAAAAGTAAGCACTGAAAGTTTGTTAGCATGCCTTTTTAATTTACAGATTTAGGGAATAGGGTTCAACGGTCTAAATTTGCATAAAGAAGCATTGGCCCCCATCTCTTGATCGATTTTTGTCATATATTAGGTGTGGTATTGTCTGAATTTGATGGGTCTGTGTTAAAGGGAACATACTTTGGAATGGGAGTGGATGGCTAGCTTACTTCCTTTTCAGAGCTCATAAATTTTAGTGACGTGATAATATTAAATTATATGTCAAAAGTCAGATGCTCAGAATATAAATATTTCGGCATGGAGCTTAGTTTTTAATAATATTCTAATCACATCTACTTTCTCCTTTATACCTTTTACTATTCATCGTTGGCTAGCATCCATTAGATTTGTATCCTATTTTTGATTCATCTTATAAGCTCTCATAATGAAATACCCCAGAAAAATATAAATCAAAATCAAACAATGAGGCAAGAAGAAATTTATTTTCAAAATAGAAATTTTATTTTCAAAAGTTGCCAACAAAATTTACAAAAGCTTTATTAATATCTTGATCGTATATCTTAGAGTTTGGTAATTTTAAAGGAAACATGCGATCACTCGTATGAATTGAGTCAATTAAAGCATAAAATTTCCTTGAAACTCGAAGAAAATATAAACATAATCAAATATATTCAAGCTTCATCAATGAATTTATGCATTACAATATGAAGATTGTATTGCATTTTCTCAACAGTTTGTCTCATTTTAGAGCTGAACCATGAACCTTGCTTAAAACAATTGGCAGCGATCTTGATATATTTATGAATCTTAATTAATATGTGGAGGAATCATCAGAAGTGGCTTTTAGTTTCCTTCCATAATTCGCTGGAGAATTATTCAAAAGAGTTTTTTAACTTATCATTGAAGCCATCATTCCAGATTCCTTTTACGATTTTGTCCTTAAAGATTACATAAGAAGGATTGAAGTGCTGATTGGTAAGCTCATCCCTTCGCGTATAGTGATAAGTCACCCAAAAGGTACCCCAAAAGCCTATTGCCCTTATAAACGGTATGTGAACCATTCTTTTAATTAAAATATATTCTGAATGATATCAAATCTTTTTGAGATTTTATAGAACCATTTTGGAGGCTGACATAATATCTGGGCCAAAGTAACGATCCTTTAGAAGGGGCTTAATGCTCTTTCTAACTTTATTTATGATGGCGGCTAGAGGTGGAGAGGTGGGTAATTCAACTAACTACTCAATTGCAGTATTAACAATGACTAATTCTACTGCATGAATATTAGCCATATTATCGAGAAGTAATTTACTTTTTCTGGCAGCAAACCCACCCATAGAGACGTGATCCTCCTGACCAGCCGAAGTAATGATAGAGTCAACTGAGGCTGGCTTCACTAACACTTTTGACTCAGACAAAAGGGCTGCTGTTGTGTCTAATTAAGAGTAGAATTACATTGAGCAATCATAAAACCACTGTTGATTCCACCGTTTTGAACGAGGAAAGGTGGAAGTCGCGATATTTTACCATTTATATACTTTGAGATACGTGCCTCACTAAATTTGCCCAATTAAAAAAGGGCTGTGCCTAAAAAGTCAGCTGTTTTAGCAACATATTCTCCATGAAAATTACCTGCAGAAACTAACTCATCTTAGGGAAATCCATCTTCTTTGAAATATATTAGGGGATTATCAGTGGCACTGTTCATTTCTTATTCAATAATTTTGCGACAAAAACGAATAGTCTTCAAAATTCCGGCCAAAGCTTGAGGACCGTCTAGTAGACAGCTTACCTATTCGTCAAACTCTCTCCCTGCATGCAAAGTCGATTAATTTTATCCCAACAAATCGTTAACTTGAGAGAGAACTTCTGCAAGTTAGCTATTAAATGGTTTATAGAATTATTGACTTTCCTTGGAGAAAAGGCTTCTATCCACTCCGAATATCTCAACTGATAGAGCATAAAGTACGAGAGAAGAATCAAATAATTTGAAAGCCTACTCTACAGACTAAGAGAGAAAGGCTGTCATAAACTGTGTCCCGTTGATCAAGGCTAGCCCTTATTTTTATTTTAGCTATAATACGCGAAGACCTAGCTTGTTCATAATAGTTTCGGCTGGTTGATAGGTAGAAGTTTACTGGTCCCAAGCTTGGCCTTATCCTAGCATTCCTAAGGCTAAGTGTGCAAGGGGAGCTAAATCCCCAGAAGCCCCAACTGTACCTTGTTGAGGGATGAGGGGTAAATAATTCGAGTTATAAGCTTCAATAAATTTCTATAAATTCTGAGGACAGATTCCGCTTCTTCCCTTGGCAAGTGTATTAATTCTAAGTATTTCCATCCTTCTGACAATATCTAATGGCGTTGGTATTCCCACACAAACTGCATGAGATCTGATAAGGTTAAGCTGCAGATCATGTCTTTGCTCAGGACTGATACAAATATTTGCAAATGATCCAAAACCAGTGGTGATTCCATACACAACTTTGAGAGGATCCTCCATCATCTTAATAATAGAATTGCGGCTTTTGATGACAGCTTACCAAGTTTTCTCACTTAGTCCAATTTTAAGTTTGTTTCGAATAATTTTATCAAGAGTGGCGACAGTTAGAGAATGCCCATCAAGCTCGACAACTTATTTATTTGTGATTGACATTTACATTTATGCTAATTATATGATAATAAATTTATGAACAAACCCCATCAGCTACTTCATGTTTTAAAGTTAAGCTCATTAGATATCCTAAAAATTACTTTAAATTTTTAATAAAATATTTAATAAACTTATTATATGACATTATGCTACTTACAGAATCTATCTGAGATGACTGTGCAAGTATCCAATAACAATTCAATGATTAAAAAAATTTCTTTAATTATTAAAAACAAAATTGTTAAGACTATATGCTCTATTTTTTAATCATCAGAACAGGAAGGGGAACATGGCTTTTCTACCTTTAGGATATTTATCTTTAAATTATTTTTGATATCGCCTATGCTTATCCTTTGCCCACTGTGCCATCTGAACAATTGAGAAAATAGTAAACAAGTATGCTGTATAGTTTCGTGTCAGCAAAGAGTAAGCAATCCATCCGAGGGCCTCCCAAAAGTAATTAGCACATGAAACGGTATCAAAGCCACATCCATGAGGGATCTGCCTTTCCTTTGCAAGATTAACATATTCCTCATCATCTTTATTTTTTGGTGATTTTCTGAAATTTCCTAAAATAGTATGGCATTTAAAATTCATAAACTCAAAGAAAGCCCAAGCACCTACTAAGCCAGCAATAACAGGAGGAGAATATGTGTGCCCTGAAGGGAAGAAATAGAGCTCAGTCGCATTGAAGAGAGCAAATAGAATCCAATAATGGAAGCTATTTATCATAACTCTTTTGAAAGGCATGGATTATCGACTAAAAACATGAACATAGGCAGTTTAGTATTATCGTTTTAAATAATGAATAATAGCCATTACTAAGGCTACGGTTTGGATAGAAGTGTATTCTTCTCTTTTTCCTAATAGATAGAAGAGAGGCAAGATTAGGATTGGGCCCAAATATTCCACATAAAAAACATGATGCCATCTAATTTGCTTTCCCAAATTCTTTAAAGTGAGATCATTCGTTGATAATTTTGCAAATTTAAGAGGAATTTCATTATCAGTTAGAACAACTTTAGTTTATCCATTCTTATATGATAATTCCTGTTGAATGAGAGGCACTTTTGTCTTGGCTTAAAGTTGTTCCTTGACCCATCTGATGGTCTTTTCTTAATCTGCTTTAATAGTTATTTTGTCCTTGTATGTGATTGTAAGATCGACTGACATATCTTTAGTTGATATCAAAAAATAATTAAAATCAACTTCGGATCATAATAAATAAATTAAGTCAGTCAGCTGGTCATAAAAAAGAATTGGCTTAATTTCACATATTTTGTTATTATGAACTCAATCAATTATTTACAATTTATAATTGAATAATTAATGACGAACAAGCGCGCTGATGACCTTTTCGATCTTTCAAAACTCAGTTAATCCTCAATCCGAAAATATCAAGTAAGACTGCTTCTAGATAGAGTTATTTCAGAATCAATTGCAGTGATAGCGAACTTAAAACCAAAATTAAAGAACATTTTTGTAATGATCTCAAAGTTGATTCAAATGATGTCCTTGAAAAATTTTTGGAGCTAAAACGAGAAGAAAAAGGAGGCAAGATAAGAGGGACTCGACCCGCAAGGATTCCGAATTGATCATAGATTAGTCTGTGCTTATTAATTTAATTAATTTAGAGATGAATTCAAGAAGTATTAATGACCTTTAATTCTATTGTGAATCAATAACTTGCATGGTTTTATTGTAAGAAGATCATAAATTTTTGTTAATCAATTTATAACTAATATTAATCCTAACAGTTAATTAAAATGAATGCATTGCTAAGCAATCTCACTAAATTCGTCAGTGCCGTTATGGAGCTCTACTCTCCTCTTCCTTTCGATATGATGTCTGATTTCGATACACTCAATGCGTATCTACGTTCTTATTCTTAAAACTAATAAAAGATGCTTTAAGGATTCGTGAATCGAGTTGTGGAGAAATCAGAAGCAAAGATGAGGAGCATTGTCGGAAAATAGACTGATAACTGCATCACTACTGATCATTATGATCATATCCTTAAGTATTATGACAGCTGCACCTTCAAAAATCCAGATTTGAAATTGGATTTGCAGGCGAATGAAAATGTGAAACTATATAACGTCCCTGAAAGACATCATTTTGAGAAAGATTACAGTCAAGTTTCAACTCAACGCAGCAAAAGGATGATGGATCAAGAGGGAATAAAATCAGATAGAAGTAAATTTGGAAGCAAACAACGAAGCAAAATCAGCAAGGACGCCAATAAGGAGAACACAAGTTTCGATTTTAACTTCAAAATTGATAAGGATGCACTCTAGAATTAAGAAAAGTATTTGAAATTGATTAAATCAGAAGCGGAATTTCTCCCAATTGTCAAGGAGTAGATGGTCAGGAAAAAAAGTACGGATATTTCTTTTAAGGACAAGAGATAGGATAAATTAAGTAAAAATAAGGTCAGATATGAATCAAATGAAAATAAAAGCAATCTCGTTCATATTTCTTCTCTGAAAATAAAATTAAAGCCAAGACCTACTTTGGACATCCCCAAACTAAAATAGGGTATTAATGAGCTTTATTAACTTTATGTAAGTCAATAAAAGGAAGTTAATAAATTGCACAGGGACATTTGGAGCTATGAAGAGATCAGAAAAGATTTAATTAACGATAAATTGTGATTCGATTCAATTTATATCATTCCTTAAAGATAAGGCTCATTAGTTTTAATATAATTTTATCAGATTTTGAATAAATATATAATGAGCATTCACCCCGCTAAGGCTGTAAAGAATATCGAGCCATAAATCAATCAGATAGACAGTCAGCAAGCAAATTAGTATCCCTCTGTATCTGATAGAAAAAAAAGTAATTAAATGAAATAAAGGAAGAAAAGTTTGCTAAAAACAAAATAATAATAAAAATAACAACAACAAAGGGTCCAACAAGTTAATGGAGAGGAAATTCTTTAATTCAATAAAAAATAGCTTTTAGCATCATTTCAGCCAAATAAAGTTGATCAATACACAAAACACTCAATCAAATAAGGAGAAACCCGCAAAGACAGATTAAAAAACAAACTTTCATTTATCATCAATACGATCAATTAATCTAACTAAGTAGCCTCAGTCAGCTACTGTGATAAAGAGTCAATCAAAGATAAAAGTTCAGAGTCATCATCATAAGAATTGTCAAATGATTGGCGGCCGTCCAATAATAACATGAGTAATAATGATAAAAGAATCCATAATGAAAGTGACATTAAAAATTAAAAAAAGATTGAGCATAAAAAAAACATGGAGGAATCTGTCAAAAGATAAGATGAGTAAGAATTTCTCTAATAAAAAAAGATAAAGAAAAAAATTGGGTATAAGTATTTGTTTTATTCTTAAATAAAGGAAGAAAAAGAAGAGGCAGAACCAACGATGGTAAAGCATCAAGTTTAAAGGAAATAAAAAATAGTCTAGCTACCTTAATCTAACATCAACAATATTAATGTTTATGAATATGAAAAATCAAAGCATAAAAAAGATGAATCGCCTCATAGTCGATTAAAAAATAAGCTTGGATTTTTAATCAATCTCATCAATGATAATGATGAGGTAGGTTCAGTTAGTTATTATACTGATTCTGTGAGAAATACTGAAAAATAATTAGTAGAGCAAAAATAAAATAAAATTGAAAATGACTAACAACAAAATATTATACCGAATGCATAGGAAAAAGTCATATTTAATTAATTTTAAAGATTTAACTCCTCAAAGGTGCATACTGAAAATAATAATAATGAGATTCAATAATTTGTCTAGCAAAAAGAGGCCAAAAGAGTCATTAAAAGTTAAAAAGAAATATAAGAAGGCAACAAAGCAGAATTAAAAAAATCAATTTTAGCTATTAATAAATCTCAGCTCATGAAATCCAAATCGATTAATTATGAAAAGAAGAAAGAAAATTCAATAAAATAATATGATTCATAAAAGATACAAATATAAAAACTATCTAAAGCATCCAATGGCAATCACCTATCAGATTCTTTTTAAAAAATAGATCATTTTCTTAAAGATAAACATTTAGCTATGCCTACTGCTTTGAACAGAGAAAGCAAAACTGTGAATAATTAATTTTCTGCTGGAAGATATTAATAGAAAGACGCTTCAGCCTAAAAGGTTAGCAACAACAAAATTATTTCAGCTTTAAATGCGAAGTCCAGAGAGTAAAAATCAAGCTAAAATAAGGGAAAGGAACAATAATAAAACCAGAATAATTAAATGCCCATCAACTCAAAGAATAATGCATCGAGCCAAGATTCTAATTTTTCTATTAAACTTCATTAAATCTAATTGGTAAGACTATAAAAATAAATCCCTATCCAATAGGCCCAAGCTAAAGGATAATCAGTTTAAATTGATCAGCCAACCATAAAAGAGAATGCAAACTTTGAAAATTCATTAGGACAAGAAACTTCAAAGGAGATGTAAAAAAATAATTATAAAACACTAGATTTGCATCGCAATAAATCATCCTATTTAGAGGAAGATCTTTCACATTTTAAGGATGGTAAAAGTTAAAAAAGAAAAACCAGCCAACATGAATAAGTTATTTCCAATAAAATCAATCAAAATCAAAAAGCTGAAGATTTTGACATTGACCAAAACAACAAATATCTAATTCCAAAAAATAAAATTTAATTTAGACTCGAATCTAAAAGAAAATTATAAACTTAAATCAAGTAGAAATTATCTGATCTCCGAGGTTTAACAGACCAGCAAAAGAGAATTGCAACTCTCTTCAAGAAAAGATAAGAAAATTTGGCAAAACGAGTTAAAGAACAATTCTTTCCAAATAATGCCTTGTTCCCTTCAGAATCATCCAATTCAACGAAAAAATAAAGACCTTTCTTAGGATAAACTGATGCCTTAGATAACATCATGGATCAACCGCCTCGCTTTCATACAACACTGTCAAATTAAAAACAAGGAAGCCACCATAAAAAAAGAAGTTTACATGGTTAGGAGCCTGTTAAATATTAATAATTGAGAGATCGACCTCATTTTCCGACTTTGAGTTTGTCTCCAAATATAAAACGATCCTAAAAGATGTTTGAAACTTTCAACCATAAAAAGGCTTCAAATGATTATACAAAATTGAATTTTATCAGCAAAATGAAAAGGCGCGGTTTAAACGATAATCTATAAAGCAATTCAGAACGAGATATTTCTGGAGGATCAGAACATAATAATTCAATGCGAATATTTCACAAATAGACTGTGAGCAAACTCCAATTTTACAATATAAATAAACTCCACAAAGATTATAGTAATCAGTCCAAACTCAATCTAAACGCTAAATAAAAATATGAACGGCTAAAATAGCTACTGGAGCAAATATGATTCCTTATCCCTACAATAATATTCATCAAGTATCTATTTTAAAGGCCGCCAATTCTGCCTTATTTGATTATTAATTTTATTCGTCATTAGTTATAATAAAATAATGATAAATCTAATCGGACGATGCTCGAAGTTATAATCAATGGCTGATAAGATATTTTGTTTGATAGGAAAATTATTGTATCGAATATTGGATTATTATTCTTTTGGGATTAAATTTATAATTTTGTTTAGTCAAATAAAACAAATCATCTGAGGTAAAATAAAAAGCTTAATTTATGATCTTATTTATATTTTCTAACGACGCCCGATGAATTGATCCTATTTCTCGAGTTATCCCATTCGAATACTCGAATTATGAGTTTTATTTTTAATATGCGAAAATGCTGCTATTATATCTTTTTATTGTTGATGCAAAAATATAAAGAAAAGTCATTTTATGATTTTTTCAAGGCTAATGGTAAAGGATCAAGAAGAAAGATATCATTCGTGACTTATGAAGCTTGAAATTATCTCAATTTTATTTTTCCATTCAACTTTCAAAAATTAGTCTTATTTTGAAGAAATTCTAGCGGGAGTCGAGTTGAGATCACTTATATCTTCATCTTTCCTTGAATTAAAGTGAAAGTCTGAGTTTTCACTGGTAATTTATTGAAAACCACATCTAATCTTGGATTTTTCTGATGTGTGTTGAGATTAAGATTCGTCTGGATAGAGATTTAAATCAATTTTAATTTGTTAATACTTATATTGCCTGATGAGTGTCTTTGCAGTTGAGTACTTGATGTTGAGTTCTTATGAAATCTACGTTAATTTTAACTTTACCTTTCTAATCGGCATTCCTCTCTACAAAACTTGCTTAAATAATCTGATTTTTGATTTCAGAGGAATTTTAGCATATCTGAGCCTTTAGGTTGAACCTTGCACCATTTTTGTTTGAATTTTCATTTGCTTTATAAATAATAAGGAGAAAAGGGAATTAATGAAATGCTGATCATTACTGGTGTTTTTAATTTTATTCATTAAAATGATGAATTGGTGCACACAGTTAGCAGGCAAAAATAATATCAATGTGATTAGTGTTGAAAAATAGAGATGGAAGGAAGATCGTCTAGAGATCTTCCAACCATTTCATAAATCATCGAAGCTCTCAAAATTTTTGGGCTTCTTTTTGGCCTTAAGGTCAAGATCGCTTTTTTAGCAATGCACTATATTTTCGCATTTATCTTTAATTGCTGGAGCAGCCGATTGCTTTTCGTTTACATCATTTGTTGGAACCTATTCTTTATCTTTGCTAATAGATATGGGAGAGGCCTCTTTCCTGTAAAATACATTCTTTGATTAAGTTTACTTCCTTTATTCATGGACGATCTCATTAAAGGGTTTTGATTTTCTTGGTGATTGTTCATCACTGATTTCCTTTGTTGGAGATGTCGATTTACTGGAGGAAAAAGATTATCTTAATTTCCCAGTTATATTTTAAATTTCCCCTCCTTCAAAAATAAAATTCAGAACGAAGTTAATTCTATTCAATATCTTGGTTTTGCTATTATTTGACAGATCAAGCTCTTTTTTGACCACTACATTATTTAATTGTTGCTCGGCTACTTGTTGCATTTTCTTTGAAAAATCTGCAGATGCTGAACCCGATGGAACTTTTTAGATAGTAAAAGTGATTGGATTACTCTATTGCAATTAATTTTGCTCCTGCAGTCCACTAAAAATAAGCTCCTCTTCCGTTCTTGTTCGATAGTTTTCGTTGATTCCATATCTCACAGACATACTGCTTTTGGACTAGCGGCTTTGACTAGCCTTTGTGACAATTTAATTAAGATTCATATCAGGTTATTCATGTTTATTTACTACTATGGATTGCTATTCTGCTTTTAGTGTCACATTTTCAAGATTTACAGACTTATTCTGCAATTTATCGCTGAGCAATTTCTTAAAGTCGTCAGCATTGAAATCTTTTTATTTTTGGGAAGGAGAAAAAGAGAGAGGCCGAGGATCTGGAATGATTGATTTTAGCTCAGCAGGAAAATTCCTTGAAATTTCACCAACAGTTGGCCTACGCTATTTTGGTGGATCTTCTAATCCTGTTTTGATGACTCCACTTTTTTAATACTTTTACCTCAGCTGTTTTACGTTCATTTTTAATCTTCAAAAGTATCAAATTAATATATGTAAATCTTGCTAATGAATCAAAATATAATGCTTCTAATTACGAATCATGATCCTTCTAGCCAATATCCGACGCCCATAGTTAAAAAATCATATTTTTAATCAAAAGTATATTTTATCCCATCACTGCAAGGACAATTTTATGAAACGGGTCCGTTATTCTTAAAATAAAGTTTTTTTTTTTTTTTAATGTTTTCTATCGACCAAATTCTTCATATCTAATAAAATTTAATGAGTATGATCCAATAGACTGAAATATAGAGCTCAGTCTACTTATGCACATTCGAATGCATCATACGCCAAGCAAATATCTCAATGAAATTTCCTTGCTCGTACTTTGCTACTTGGAGCACTCCGAATGGAAAAGTAATTGTAAAGACAGAGAAGCATAATCCTAAACAAAATCTCGTGACTTTTTAAGAAAAGATTATACTAACGACTGAGCTCATTTATGATAACTCAAAAGTGTAGTTTCTTAAGAGATAAACTCTGGTCTAACTATTTCTGGTTAGCAAAAGCAGACCTGACCAAAATAAACTTGTTGGAAGAGTAACCATTGATTTAGCTAAAGTAATCAACGTGAATATGTATGCCGAACCGACAGAGTTTAGACTTAATTTTTGTTCTGTTGAGGGTAGTGTTATTATGCAATTTAAAGCTCATGATAGAAAATTAACTACACTTTCGGTTCAAAGTTTGGATCGATCCTCATTTATGGAGTATATTTCCAGATCAGCTTTGAGAGGTTAATCCAAACATCAAGGTGTGAGAAACGTGGGAAACAGTGTTTAAAAATAAAATCAATAAATAATATTGACAACAACTGATTATCAAGCTGCTACGCCTACATTAGCGAGCCATAAACTTGCCTTTTTGAATGATAACGAAAGATAGAAACCCAAATTAAATAAGATTTCCCTTGACAACGATATCGGATAACTAAAGAAAAATATAGATTCCCTAAAAAACTCATAAACAATTCGATAAAGTGCAGGATTGAACAAAGTAAAATAAAATAAGATATCGTCATAAGGACCAGCATTATTTGAAAAAAACGCATTAAATTTGAGCAACTAATTTAATGATTCCTTAATTTATTCAAAATAAAGGTTCCCAAGTCGAAAGGAATAATCAGTCTAACCACCAAAAAGATAAAATAAATTTTTAAAATCTGATAAGAGTAAGGAAATAATATTGATTTCACCTGTCCCTTAGATTAAAAAATAAACTAAAGACGGATAAAATCAAGATTTTTAATTTTTAATCAACAAAGAAAACACTATAGAAAATTCATTTTTTGATGGACGATGCAAAATGCTAGAGGAAGAACTCAATTAATCACAAAGAAAAATTGAAGAATTAGAATAGAGGTATAAAATGGCAGAAAAAGATAAAAAACGATTCGGAGAAGCAAATGCCTAATTGGCTGAGAGAATTAACGAATTAATGGAAGAAGAAAAACGAATGACTGAGGAAAAGAAAAATGTGTATCAAACTCTCACCAATAAGGATAAAATATTAAATTAAATGACTGACCAAATTACTCAAAAATCAGAGGCTATTTTCAAGATGGAACTTTAACGATCTTCTTTAAAAACTAAAATATAAAATTACGTTCATGAGGTTTAGTATCTTCGAAAAGTAAATGAAAGGATCCAATCTTTAGAGCTTAAAAACATATAGCTTTTGAATCGTTCATTGGAAGATAAAAAAAAGATAGAAGAGTCTGAAGAGAAGACTGCAAAATTATAAAATATCATTAAAGATCTAAAAGAATCGAATTTGAAGTTCAGTTAAGAAGTTATTAAAGAGCAATAAGCTAAAAATACCATTGTAAATAAATTGTCATAAGTATAAAATTAAAATATGGCTCTGAAAACAGCAATATAATCATTGAAATAAAACGGTGACTCAAGTGTAAAAATTTATTAAAAATAACGAGAAAATTAAATCTTACAACTTCAGGAAGATATTGGCAAAAGGAATGAGGAGATTTACTCGCTGAAACTGATTGAATCTTATTTGAGGAGTCAGAATGACACCATTTTAGCTGAATTTCAATAGTAGCAGTCGAAGTGCGGTGAATTATAATTCATTGTCCTGCAATAAAAATAAAAAAATCAATAATTAACCTTGAAATTGGAGTTATTTGATCAAAAAAGAATGGTATAAAATAAATCCTCAAAAAATTTAGATGCATAAAATGCAAGGCAAAATTAATAAATCTCATCTTTGAAGGCAATCATTTTAAATCATGAACTATAAAAATCATAAATCCAAAATGTGCACAGCACTAAACTTAGAGATGCCTAATAGATAATTTAAAATTTAAGCCGACGACTCTAATCGGCTGAATAAAAGAATAAAGACACTTCCTTAGTCGAAGAGAATAGTCAATTACATCAAAGAATTGAAGTATTATAAAACTAAATTATTGAACTTTCCAACAACGAGCAAATATTTTAGCTCAATTAGGAAATAGCAAAATTAAAAGATAAAATTTCTATCCTTCACGACAACATTTCACATTTAGAAAAGGAAAAATCATTGCCAGCAGCATAGCCTAGAAATAATAATTATGGGGGATAGACAATCAACGAAGGCTAAGACAATTGGCAAAACCGATGTCTATAAAATGAAATGATGATAAACAAACTCAACATGCATTTATAAGATCAGATTAATCAAAATAATGAACTTGAAGAGGCAGTGATACGCTATATGGACAAAGAAGTAAAAATGAAAGAAACCCTTACAGTTCTATAGCGATAATCAAAGGAGATATATGGACTTGTCCAAGAGAAATAACAAAATTAAATCATGTACCAAAAGATGATCACATAACTTCAGAGATAAGTTGATCAATTAAAAAATATGATCAATAATGGATCAAATATCTCCCCTTTGAAACATGAGTTCTAATATGAACACTTTTAGAGTAGTTTTCCCTCCTCTGAAAGTAAAGATGTCGAAAATCAATAAATCATTAAATTTAGGGAACATTTGACTGTGGCCAATGAAGAACTTTGTTAATAAAATAAAAAGCTTCAACAAATCAATGATCAACTAAATGAGGAGATCATCACAATGAATATTTTTCATAACTAAAGCATCAACAAATTTTAAACAGAAATATCTCGACTTACATCTTACTCCATGCAGCTTGAATCATCCCTCTAATAATCAAAGCAAATAGTGTCTGTAAAATACAGATAATTCGAGTAATCTTTAAATAAAAAAAACATATAAATTGAAATCTGGAAATCAAAGAGCAAAAATAAATAAAATTAGGCACTAGCCTTCGAAGAGGAGGTCGGGCATCTAAAAAATGCATTGGATGAAATTGAATAAGAGAAGTTTGGACTTGAATCAATCAATAATGAAAAAGATATTCGAATCATGGAATTATAATAATCCAATCAAATTTTGTTAACCCAAATGTAAGTGAATAAAATGACTCCAAAGCAAGAATCATTGATTGAAGTGCTTGCCGAACTAAAATAAAAGATTGTTCAAAACAGGAGCAATATTCACAACCATTGGTAATCTCTTCTCTAAAACTGTCTCGACAAGAGTATGGTTGGAGAGGAGGCGACTAAAATGTTTAATCTAGAGTAAAAGAGTAGACTTTTATCAAAAGAATTGCATAAACTGAAATCACAGATGCTGAAAACAGATTGGCGTAACCAACACGAGAAAATAACTTTTATGGGACTTTTCAAGAAATGCTAGACAATAGTGAGCGAACTGATCATTGTAGTTGAATCAATGAACACGAACCAAAGTTCCTTTTTGTGATTTATAATTAATCATTCCAAACATGTAGTTAATTTAGTATTATATTTATCATTCAACAATGAAATAATTTGTGACTAAAGAACATACCAAAGAAGCCAAGAGCCAAAAGATTAAAAAGGAGGAGCATTAACCAGAAGAAAAAGAACCTGAAAAGAAACCTAAACTGTCAAAGAAACAAAGAATTGAAGAAAAAAAGAGATTTAAGATCGGTAAACTCAGAGAATCTAAAGCAGAAGTCGAACAAAACTTAGCAGCAGCCCAGTCGTCTACTAAATCGTTGGGTCTATTTGATCGCAAAGCCCACACATAAGAAAGAGAACATAAGGTTAAAAGAAGAAAAGAGTACGCCAATTTTGCATCGATTAACGATGAATTAATTAGAAATCAGTAGATCTTCGACATCGTCAAGAAGCAAGGCCTCAAAAAATTACAGCATTCTTTATGAGGAGTGATCATCAAAAGTTTATTGACTTTAATTATCCTAAGTAATTCATATAAATTAACGCATATCATTATCTCCAATTTAAATCTGTATTTGCAGTGCAAACCTTTATATTTTGAGCGTATTGCTTCATATAAGGCTTTGTCCATCCCCCAAAAGCCTTAAAATCACTGAAATTTGGTTTATTGTCATAGTGAGCATACCATAACAGTGCTTCCCCTGCTTTTACGCAAGCTTTAGAGCTTCCAAATATTTCTCCCCAGTAATAAGCATTAGTGTACACTCCAACTGTTTTATTTTTATCTTTAATTGCAGAAAATAGTTCCAATAAAAAATCGCAATTAGTGGCAGTATTGTAATAAGTCCATGAGCAAACAGCATTATTAGTTAATTAAACGTCAATCCAAACGATTTCATATAATTATTTCACCTATTTGAGAGAATTTATGAAAGTATACATTTGGTCAGTAGCATTCTTTCCTCGGCAGGGAAACATATACACCCCAGTTTAAAGACCTGATTTGTTGGCGTTTTTAAGATTAGTTATAGCATTATTGTCGAGTAAACCATTGGAACGAGAAGCTCTGACAATCACAAAGTTATTTTATTTTTTAAGACATGCATAATTCTTGATTGAATATACCTCAGAAACATCAACTCCATTTAGAGCAGATACATAGAGACATAATCCGAGCAATTCTATTATCTTCTTGATATTGAGCAGATTCATTATTAATTTAAATTAATTAGCAGTTAAACATTGAAAAATGGATTAAACAATAATTTAGGTATCTATTAATAACCAGTCTACGATAGCTTCTTTCTTATAATAATTAATTTTGATCGTGATTTTGATTCCATTAATTATTATAAATTAAAATTGAGATGAGCATGATTAACTGTCTGCCTCCAACACAGAATATCTCTTCGAGCTACGGATATTTCAAAATTACACCAACTGCCATCACCTTCTTTAAAAATAATATCGAGAATGCTGTGATCAAGGTCGAATTTTGGGGAAGCTCTTAACCCGTCTATATTCCCATCTCATCATCGGAAATCTATACGATTTCAGCACCTTTGCTTAAATTTAAACAGTATCTAGTCGATTGTAAGGCCACAAACATATCAATTGTGGACAATCGAAACTATAAATCCATTGCCACCACATTTGTACATTGGCTGGCTTATCTTAGACCAATTTCAGATAAGCAAATCTACCCCCATTCTGTTGAAAACGATATATCAATATCCAATTTGCCGAATAGTTACTATTTACCTTTTTATGACTAGATCATAGAGGTCAATCTACCATTATACTCATTCAATGCAGCAAAACATAAAGCTAATTAAAAAATAGGAGAATTAATGTTGAAGTGGTAATGCCGAGTGTGGACTTAGGATATCATTAAAACCAACTTAAATTTAGCATCAGGCAATAACTTTAACAACCTTCGAGTCAGTAATCCAACAAATGTAAATAACCCAATCAGTATTTGCAACATCGACTTGGGCATTGAGGAAGCAAGCAGTTTCATAAACCAATAAGATTTGAGAACCAACAAATCAATTAAATAAAATCTCAAAGCCTCAAATCAAAGGTTATTTGCTACTGATTATCCACCAATTAGAAAAACCAATACTCACGCCAATTTTCGCGATCCTGTCGTTCAATTATAAAATGTGAGATAATAAACTTAAATTGATCGAAAGTCCTAACAGACAAATATTAATCAAAGAAAGAAAGATAGTCCCTCTTAGCTATAAATGTAGTTATAATTGCTAAGACTGAGGTTGGACGTGCAATAGCTTATCAAAGTGGATAGAAAGTAAGAGAAAGTACTCCTGTATATTCTGTATTTCTAAAGTGTAAATCGACTGGTGCCTTCGAAAGAAATAGTCAGCATTGATGTTGAGTGCAAGCATGGCAAAACCACAGCCCACACCCGCATCTTCTCCCAGTCTCTCTAAAAATAAAAAAACTACTTCTATTCCTCAATGATTACTGAAATCAACTCTTCACTGACTTTTTCCACCAGTTTCAAAAGAGATAAAAAGACGTTAGCACTTGCAGGCTCCCTTGAAATTAATTGTATTGGAGATTCAGCCGATGTGAATATGCTCTCTCCGCAGGGCGTTATCATTGGATTTCTGAGAGTCAAGGTGGAGAGGAAAAGGCAGATTGATCAAAAAAATTAATAGAACAAATCTCCTATTATTGAGGAATTCAAAATAGGGCAATAAAAAAAGAGAATTAGAGAAAAAGCATTGCCAACTATTGAGTTCACAAGCTAACTTTCTCATCAATAGTAAATTAAGTTACCTAAAATAAATAAATAATAAAAAGGACTAAAGTCATAATCCAACGCTGCTGATGGTTCTTTTTTTTTAGCAGTGATTAAATAGATTAAATAAACTAACAAATATGACGATTTGGACTATAACATCTTTAATATGAATATTAGTCACTTCAATCAGCATAAGTTTGTTTTTGTATCACAATCATAAATGGTCAATAAGCCCTTTCAAGTGTTAGTTTTTCAGAAGGAACAGTTGGTTTATCATCAAAAGATTATCGATCAGTTAAAACTTATTCCATCTTTCAAACAAAGTCTAACCTGCTCCCTTTTATATGAACACACTATACCCAATTTAGATGTTATCTGCCAATTATACGCTGGCAATTTACAACAAATTAATTATCTTCTCCAACAACTAACTCAGCCATCTTTTGCCATCAATATAAAACAATCATAAGAGACTCATCGTTAAAATACTTCGCGCCTTGAATAAAATTTAACAAAGGGAGCAAAGATAATAAGTGATCCCTAGCGTAAACTTAAAACAGAGGGAATAGTTGGCGCATAAGATAAAATACGAAGAATGACCGAATAAAAAAACTCAGGGGAAGGTTAAAGTATGGTCGCGATGGAGAAACTATCAATGAATGAGGGTATTCAGTCATAGAACCCACCTCTACCTGAAGAGTAAAATATCTACTTAGTTGACTTGCTTACACGTTTTTTGGATTCATTGACCCCCGCTCTCTTTCCTTCAGTCTAATAAATAAAGAAAAGTTAGTTTATATAAATTATTACAAAATCAACAAATTCAAAATCGGCATCTGTGCAGATGGAACTGATTTAAATCATTTCCTCAATATTTCAAACCGACTCTAATATCGAAAATATTAATCTTAGTCTAGTTAATCAGTGTTATAAAGCCTATCAAACATTTTTGAAGATGTATCATTAGCAGAAACAGCAGCTTATAGATCAAATCTTAGCAGTAGAACCGAAGGCAATCAATCGAATTAAGGCCAATACCGAGATGGAAACAATAAACGAAAGCATTTTGTGGGGTCGAGCTCTTCAAAAAGTTAAAGACAAGGCAACTAAACAAAAGATTAACAAATTTTATAAAATTTCATCTTTTAACACCACAGATTGCAATCTATTGCTTTAGGATTTATAGAACAAAAAATAGGTCTCTCTGAGATCACTTGATATTAGTAATTTAGGTATGATTGTCAAAGAATGGGTTGAGCAATTCATCAATCAACTTTCCCTCTAAAATATTCTACCTCTTAAAGAGAATTTATTGAGTTATGGCTAGGAGGACAATTGGCTGAATATAAAAAATATTAGTGAGGCTTTTGAAGAGTGCGTAGGATTACGGTTAAGTATGTGGTAAAGTTTAATGCTGATCGAGGAGATAAAAGGGGGATATTCATGTGATCTTTAATTGGAAGAGGGAATTATCAGTTCCAACTCGCTTCTCGGATGGATCAACAGCATTTATGGACGAAACAATAAAGATAACAGTTAATGCTCATCCTCACCCAGTCTAGACCCTGAGTAGCTTGCATTAATTAAAAATATCAACAAATCCCAAATTCAAGAGCATCATAAAGTGCATGATAAATCAGTCGAACTCAGCTCGATGGCAATGCCAAATAACAATTATTCGGATGTGGCTGATATTGCTAATTTATTAAGAGAAAAAGATGGTTACAGTCCAGTCTTAAACTTTGCTAAAGATAACGCAGTCAAATCTATTTTTAAAAAATAAGTAGAATATAATGATTTGCAAAAGCGGATCAACACTGAATTCTCGGATCGAATTGTAAAGCAAGAAACAAAGCAGGTTTAAGGATAATTGGAAACTAAGTAAATATAAAATAGACAGATTAAAAGAGATTAAAAGATAGAAGATGTTGTTGAGAGATGGAGATAATTTTATGTTTAAATTCGATAGCTAAAGCTGTACGAGTCCAAACCCAAGTCTAAACTTCTGAAAGCAGTCATAAAACTGTCAACCCAGCATTAAAAATAATAATGTTTTTACTATTTGACTGCTGACAAGGGATATAGCGAAGCTAACAATCAGATGACTAAATTTTCTATTGATGTGCAGAAGGCCCTATATAATGAATCTGGATTACATATAATAATTCAAAATGAGTAATAAAAGGTAGTTATTAATGGGTTACTGCCAATTGAGGATATCGTTTAGTGGATTAAGAATGAGAGTGAAGAATGCAAAAAAACAATTGTTCTTTATGAGGCAGTGGGACAAATTTGTGGAAAATTGACAGTGAAACTAATTAAGGATTATCAGTAAATCAAGGAGCAAGAAGTCAATAAATAAAATATCCGCAGTAATGAAGAAAATACTATGTTTTTAACCATCAATAGCATCATACCTAATTTTATGCAGCCTAATTTATGTATATCTGTGGATGAAAATATAAAACAACCAATCAAAATCAATGTAAAGACTACTTTAAAACTGCTCAAACCTATTTATCAATCAGTAATTAATATTTCAGATGAAAACGGTTAATTATCATGCACTGTATCTTTGGAGTAACTGTTTTTAAAGAGATATATCCAAGCTGATTATCCCTTAATAAATATTCACACTGCTCACTTCATATCCACTCTCACAATAACCATGTCTTATTTGCCGCCAAATCAGTAGAACATTTAAGGAATTATCGTTTCAGAGAAAGATAAAGAATAGTCCAAAATAGAAAATGACAGTGTAACCTATATGATCAACGAAATTGATGTGATGGGGTACAAATTCACATGCAGTTTTACTGCTAAACTTTACTGTTATATATATAAGTAACAGAAAGAAATAGCGAAAGACTAATTAATACTTGTTACTCCCTCCATTAACTTCAAAGTAAAAGAGGAACCAACTAAATATTATCTAAAGCAGCAAAGAATTTCACTCAATTAATCTGATTAATCAGCCTATATCCAATTTAAACTCATGACTGATGGCACTGTCTTGGCAAGTACTGAAAGAGTCAAGATGAACAATATTAAAACTGGATTGACCACCTCTTATATCTGTATGATAGGGCATGGAAAATTGTTGTTTTGCTTGGGCATAAAAAAATTAAAAATTATCAATACAAAATACTCGTTGAGGAGAGTGTATTAGTGCTTGGAAAAATTACCCTAGCCATTAACTTAAAGAAAACTATCCAGTTTTATGAAGACTCTAAAGCAGCAATATAATTTAACCGTTTCCTAAATACAAATTTTAAAAGAGATAGCCTAATCGAATCGAAATACTAAGATATCATCCTGCCTAACCATATGGGGAGGGAAAGTAAGTGCTGTCGACTGCTCGAGTTTTCATGAGTTGTTCCCTGTTTCTGCTGGAACATTGGCCGCTATCATAAACTAGTTTATGTTCTTGTAGATTTAATTCAAAAATACAATATCTGGGGCACTATAAAAATCGTAAATATTGCGTGTTCTATCTGCTCTGAGGTAAGACAGTGAATCTACCGATTTAATAAATAGTCTAGAACAAGTATTTGAATAAATGACTGTCTCTAAGAAGGATGAATCCGTAGAACTACCATACACATGGATCTTCATTTTAATGTAGGGAAAAGAATCTCCCGAACTCTCTGAGAAAATAAAAGTAATAAAATAAATAGATGGCCTATATCAATCGATGCTTCACAAATATGCTTGAACTGTTTTTTCATACTATTTATCGAATCGGATTGCTTTGATTAAATTTAGTAATAATTAATTTATACATCCATAACCATTCAGAAGAATATTAATATAATAAATCTCCTATTATTGAGTAATGA
>Ga0302188_10000189_pt1 | contig 51294 bp, 24 predicted proteins | sample II_Bog_E2_1_FD_198783 | JGI IMG/M metagenome (GOLD analysis project Ga0302188, IMG submission 198783) | Peat permafrost microbial communities from Stordalen Mire near Abisko, Sweden - II_Bog_E2_1 | ecosystem: Environmental > Terrestrial > Soil > Wetlands > Peat | place: Sweden: Abisko... | reverse complement strand
ATGATTAAATAAATAAATATAAATACATCAAAAACCTAAACACAGTTTTCCTGAAATATCTGGGACTCTAGAACTTAATCCATATATTCCCAACGAAAAAATGATTACGTTTACAGATATCATTATTCCAGATATAAGTTTGAAGACTATACTCCGATCATTATAGCAAATTCTAAGAACTATCTCAATTAAAATAGTTAACATTTGCAAAAAAGCGAATATTGACAGATACATAAATGGAAAGTACAAATAGGCGATACTCCAAGCTATGGATTGATGGCCGATTGAGTAATTTATTATTGTTGAAAGCTATAAATGAGTAATTCTTAAATGCTTTATATTAATTGACATTTATTCCTCAAACTTTATTTTTTATTTTTAGTCCTGAGAGTGAATTTGAGATATTTGATGTCTTTTTTAAAGTTATTTTTCACAATTTTTCTCTCTTAGCATGTTTATATAAAAATACGAACCATCTTCATTCTATGGTTTATCGGTTTAAAAATTCTCAAGGTTTTCTATTTTAAGTTGATACTTATCTGAAGTTTTTTGTCCTTTCGTAAGGTCTTCAATTCTATTTTTGTGATACTTTTGACAAGTAATAGTGATAATTCTTAAAAGAAGTAGTAATATCATTTCAGTGATCATGAAGAAGATGATTATTTTTCTATTGAAATTTCCATTCCAATCGTAGGAGGTTATAGTACAGGGATTAAGCGTAAATGTCATTGAGTGAGTTTATATAAATTGCTAATTTAATACTAGTTGATTAAAGTATATTTTAGTGCTAAAATAAAAATGGATGTTAACTTGGTAATATTGATAGGCTGAATTTTAAAATTATTAATATATAATCAAACAAAGTTATAATTTAGTTTATGATCTTATCACAATGATATCATTTATAATTGGAAAAGCACATCCTGATTAGATCTTCATCTTGCAAAACTCTTTTAACTAGCAAAGTTTTTATTTGTTTCAAACCTAATTTCCTTATATACGGAAAAAAGCATTCCAGTCTTTCAATTGTTAAGGTTTATAGTATCTATCCACTGAGTTTTTTCAATTTGATCTAAGAGTCCTCAATTTATATTTTATAAACAAACTCACTGCACATCAAATATCTATGTCTATTAGGAATTAAAAATTTATTGTCTCTCATTTTCCTTTTCTTACTCTGAATTGCTTGATAAGGCAGACAACAACCCTTTGCTAAACTGATTAACTCTTGATATGTAAACTTTCTCTGTTATTATCGAGAAGATGCCTTGGAAAACAAAGTTTTAGCAATTTTATTTTTTGATAAATTTGTCACTCTAACAATATTATGCAACAAGCTATTATAAAGTTAATAGTGAGTCTTCTCTTCTGCAATATCCGCTAGTTTGATTGAAGATATATATTTACCATAGAGATCGCAATTATTTTTAATATATATGTGCTCAAAAGAAATTTTGCTGAGGGCTTAAGTGTTATAGATGCTAAGATTGGCCATGTTACTCTATTTATAGCGAATTAAAATCAATTCAGTTGCTTAAGCTTTAGATATGGAATTGTTACTTGAATAAACATTTTTTACTGCCAATTCATTTCCTTAAAACTCAAGTGTATTTGGGAGTGCTTATAGTTGACTGGAGCAAGGATATTTTATTTGAAGATAAAGAGTATGTTTACGCCATACAAAGATAGAACATCGAATAATTTTGTTTTTCAAACGAGTAATGATTTATCGTTTAAGCACATTCTTTTGGCTACTTTTCATATTTTTGAATGTACTGTAATTATCATTTGTTTTTATTCCTTTATTTATTGTTGGCATCTGATTTATCGTTAAACCTTTTATTTAAGTGAATTTTGAGCGTTGATATGCCCTGCAAGTACTGCTTTCCACACCTTCTGCGAATTACTCGATAGGAGATGTAGCCATTGAAATTGGATGCTTAATTTTTTTAAGTTTTGATGAATTCAAAAACTCAGTTTCACGATTTTTAATGAGAGAGGCTACTACACTGGTCCGTTTCTCCCTATATTTCTTCATGGAAGTCATCTCTGTAAAAAATGGTTTTTATTTAAAGCTGATGGTATTGATTTAAGTTAATCTTTAAAACATTTAAGAGCTCAGAATAAAAATATAATACTTTGACATCTTTTACCAATAAGTCTCAATAAAGATCCAACCATTTTCTTGACTAGTCAATATCTTGATCGAGCTAATCAGATAGCCCTAAAAAGTTTATTCAATTTTTATGGGCTTGATGAAAGTTATAAGACAAATGTTTTAAATGCTGTTTTTATTATCTTTACAACCGTGCAGACTTACTTTTGATTTTAAATAATTTTATCTCTCAGAATCATTAAAAGTCTCTTTGTGCTTATAAAAGGCGCAAAGCTGGGGGTTACTCTATAAATATCCGTAATAGTTTTCGTATCTTTGTCCATCAATTTATCCTTTTTGTTTACGCATTACCAATGTATACCCTTTGTCTGTTTTTATTGTTTAGATAAATTAACTCTATTTATTACTTTTAGGTGTTTTCTTCCTAATCTTGAGTTTATTAACCTGATGCCTTTATACATATGGACTAGAATAGTTTGTTTTGGATTCAAAATGAGTTAAATCTATCTTAGATGATGTCTTTCCTGAATTATTTTTGGAAAATGAAATTTCAGATAGGATAGAATCGAATTCTTAAGCATCAATATTAATGCTATTTTTATTTAAAGCAGTTTTCTTAAGTTTCTTTTGCTCAAAGATAAACTCAGAAGGTATTTTGTACATTTTTTAAATAGAATTAGTCTTTCCAGCTTTTTTTTTGATAAAAAATGACTTCTTCCTTAAAAGGTGGCCTCCCCAAAGTTATTTGATTCTTACTTGTCCTAATTATTTTATAGAATTGTGCTAAATGATTAAGTGATAATCTTGCTATTTAAAGCCAATTAAACTTTCTCTATATTATTCGTTTTGAATATACAAAAATACATTTCCCTTTTTAACATCAAATTTCTCCTACTCTTAAAAGCAGATTGATAAATCTGAGTTCATTAATTTTGAAATGATATTTAACGAAAATCCATGCAACTTTTTTCCTTCAAACAATTTTTTCTTCAAGCCTTATTCATAGATTGGATATTTGGTTATTTTCTAAAATTTGATGATATAAATGAAGTATGTACTTACTTTTCGTACGTATCCCATCAAGATAGAATATGGGGACTCTAAAACCCTCAAAACATTCCCATGACATTATCCACCATATAAGCCTTTTATACGTAATCCCATGTGCTAATCTCGATAAAAGCATATTTTTTAAGTAATTTGGCTTTGATAAATATATTCTTAGATACTGTCTTCTTATTACTAATTTTATTTCAAAGTAAGCTGCTTATTGATTAAAAATGTAGATTAAGTCATACTAAATTTTAATTTTTTACAGTGTCTCTCAAATAATTTGTTCTTTATTTCTTCTACTTCGATGAGATGGACTGCCCTTTTAATCTGAATAAATAGATAAAAAGGCTGAATTTGATCAATATCAAATTGAGATTCTTCTCGTATTGATTTATTAGTATACTCGTTATTTTATTTATCCATCTCAATTATTGGCTACTCAAGGATGATTGGGTTTTCATTTATCGAAGGGAACACTTCTCTGTATGCACTTTATAACTATTTCGGTTTAATTTGTAAAAAGTTAGATCGTCTTGCCAATCTATTAGAGTTAGTTACGACTTCAGCAATACTTAACTTGTTCGTCCAGCGAGTACTAACTCTTGCTAAAGCCTCGTCATTTTTCATCATCATCATAATGGAGCTCCTTTTTGAGAGAGAATTATTTATTACGCTTCCCCTTTTTAGTTTACGACAAATCATAGACGACTCTCTCTATAACTTACCTTACCTCTTTGTAACATTTTCAGAGGCTTAATAAGAAGGTGAAGGGACTTTTAAAAAGGATTTTTTTTTACTAGTTTTATGATGAGCGGGCAAATATTTACGAGGCTCATTGTTATTTGATTCTCTCGATTATTAATTCTGAGAATCAAAATATTGGTCAAGGAGTACGTAATTTTATGAAATACTTTTTTTTGATAGTACAGATTAAGGTTTAGAACTGGAGAGAAGAATGATCCACTCTACATTGTTTTTGAATTACTGCTGATCTTATTATGGAAGAATTCCGATCTTTTTGATACTCTAAACCATAAAATTTCTCAAATTGACACTAAGCTTTATTGAAAAATTATTCTAGGATCGGAGTTCATAGAACATAACCTTTAGAAAGATATCCAATCTGTCAATTAAAAACATGTCGAAGAGTATGGCTCTTCCATTGTGAACTTATATTTATTTTCTTACTATTCTTTTACCACTATAAATTTGGTTGACAAATTTCAGAGAATTATGCTTTGTAAGACTTTCAGTAATCAACAAACTGTCGATGTATTTTAGAATAAACTAAAAGTAATTTTTAGGGAGGGAAAGTCCATTCATCGATAGTCCCAATTTTGCGGCCGAACGACATACAATTAATAAAATTTCCCCCTTATGTTAATCTAAACAATTAACCATCAGCTTAATAATTTTATTTATCGTCTACTGATAGCCCTCTAAAGATGATTGTATTGCGTAGAACTCGATTTATTGTAAAAGATTGATAGCCAGCTGTTTTGCAGTGGTATATTTTTAACTTCTACTGAGACGCTATCTGCTGACTGATCTATCACTGCATGAAAGAAACCGGTGAGCTGAGTGATTCATGAATTATTTGACATTTAAAATTAGGGTGGATCATATAAGTTATAATAAGCGATATGAGTTCAAAAATAAAGGGAAACGTCTGGCTAAAAGCGTTGCTCCTTTGGATTCTACTCTATTCTTTGAATGCTTTCAATTTCAAAGAGATTAAAGTAACTGCTCTTTCAACTACTACCAACGTGGTAACAACTTACACCTTCCTCTATGATCGCACCCTTACTAATAGTTATACTACTACTGCATATCTAACCACGCCACTCAATACGAGTTCAGCTGTAACTCTAACATTTCCGACTCAGTACACCCTATCATCCAATATTTCATGCTCATATCAAATCAATACTACAGGTACATTTGTGCCCAATGCATGCACCTTGAACACGAATCAGATAATATATAATGGACTTTTCACAGCTGGGACCATTCTTGCCAGCATCACATTGCAAGTAACAAATGTATTAAATCCCTACCCGGCTGGAAAAACTTCAAATTTCACCGGATCAATAGGCAATGATGTAGCTGCTCCTAATGGAGTACTTTCTTATGAGACTATTACAGCAGCCAATGCTGTATGTGGCTTCACCTTTAGTCCCAATTATGTTTATAGCAATGAAAATATGATCTTTACTCTAACAACAGTCAATGTATTTCCGCCAACGGGAACAATCGGCGTTCAGTTTCCATTGACCAAAGTTTGGAGTCAAGAATTAGATAATACACGAATAATGCCAATAGGTTCATCAATGGTCTGTAACAATCAGTCTACAGTATTTATAAATTAATACAGAATGTAAATTCCGCTCTACAGTGTAGTGGATTATCAGCCCTAGTAACTTTATCAAACATCGTCTCCTCATCTTTAAGCGGTGGCTCAACAATATCCTTCTCTATTAACAGTTTTATCTCCCCACCGACCAATCAAGCGGCAGACGCAATTGTTGTAACAACCTATACTAGCGGTTCTGCCATAGATACATGTAATGCTTATGTGAGTGGTTTAATCCCAAAAACTATCCCATCATCCCAATTTTTTATTACTTAAGTCGACAGTAACCCAATGATCGTTAATCAACCATATACCATAAAATTTGAGATAACAACCTTGGATATCATAAGCACTAATGACTATTTTGTCATTAATTTTCCTACAGGAACAACAATCAACAGTTTTGCCACCGCTGCCCTTGGAGGAACAACCGGATTTAATTCTGCAACATCAACATATTTTAATCAAGTGCTTACCCTATATATGATTAGCGCTGGAACTCTCTCTCCGCAAACGATTTTTATTACCATTACAAATTTCATCGCTCCACCTTCAACCCTTACGACTGGAAATTTTTAACTGATGATTATGAGTAATGGATATCCAAAAATGATTTCCTTTCAATCAATAACAGCAATAGCAGGCTCACTCGTAGGGACAGCAAGTATGGCAACAACTACTGTCAATGCAGTGAATAGCTATGCATTTACCATTACAACTAGCGATCTAATTACATCAGCCGGTCAAATCAAGATAACTTTTCCTTCTGCTCTAACATTTGCAAATCAATCCTCATCTTGTGCTGTCATCACAAACATGACCAATATGGTTTCAATACCCACCTGCACTTTCAGCTCCATTGACAATTCCATCACCTTTAGCAATCTTAATTCCTCAACAAGCAACATTCCAAGTCAAACAATGACGATAACAGTGAATAATATTCAAAATCCTCCTTCAACAGCAACTACTCCTAATTTTATAGTATCGACATATTATACATCCAGTCTAAGTACTATGGTTGATACAGGGCCTATTAGTGGAGTTACTGCGACTGTGGCCACAATAGACTATACAAAAGTAGTTATTTCTTCAAGCTCATTAATCACTTCTGATACTGCAGTTACTTACTATTTTTCTTTTGTTGTTGCGAATCCAATTTCAGTAGGAGGCTACATTGTCCTTAGTTATCCTCTTAATATTGTATTTGGTTTGTCAACAGTAAGTTCTAATTGCCAAATTATGATTAACTCAGGGACCCCATTGAGTACTCCTTGCTCTGGGAGCAGCTCATCATCTTCCTACATCTTTAACTACTCAAATCCACTTCCTTCGACAGCTGCAACTGTTGGAACAAACATTACTCTCATAATAGCAAACTCAGCAACAAATCCTCCATCAACTCAACAAGTGGGTCCCTTTTCTCTGCAAACCTATTCCTCTGATGGCACCATAATAGCTAATCTATTAAATTCTTTAAGCTACCAAGTAACTACTCCCAATAGTTTTACCTTCAATCAGTTTTCAAGACTTTCAAATCAAAATGCAGCAATCACAACCTATACTATAACTCTAACTCAAATTGCAACTCTTCAACCTAGTGATCTATTGTTTGTAACTTTTCCTTCAAGTTTAGTTCCCTATTCTAACTCAAGTTGTTCAATTACTTACATGAATATTACTTCAGTTGTTACCTGCGGATTGACTAATTATACTTTTAAGATTGTAAGTTTAAGTTCTTCAATCATTGGAGGAAATATTTTTTCAATAACATTTACTAATATAAAAAATCCTCTTTCCTATAGTCCTTTGACTGGATTTTTAGTTGCTTCTAGAACAGCAACCAATGCATATGCTTATTCCAGTAGCACTTCAACTAACAGTTTATCTGACTCTGTTCCTTCACTATTCAAAAGTGTTACTTACCTATATAGTCCTCAATAACTCAATACATCTATAGTATTAATCCTTACTTTCTAACTGTCACAGTATTCTTTGATGCCAGGCTTTTTGCAGGTTACAATTGATTCATATTTTACCATAAATACCCTTTCATGCAGTGCCTTTGTTGATTTTTCTGGATCCTGTACCTATATGGCTAATCACACCATCAAAATAAGTGGAACCTTCAATTCTTCTGTTATGGGATTGACTATTTCAGGATTTAGTTCGCCATCAATTATACCATCAACGACAACCTATACTGTTGTAAACTCCTTTGATCTATCGGGGTACAAAATGGATGAAAGTTCACAAAATATTGTCTTTCAATTAGCTTGTATTCTACCTTGCCAAACTTGCTTAACCTCTAATACCTCTAGTTGTCTTTCTTGCTATGCAACAACTTTAGTCACTACATCAATATATTTTTTAAGTAATGCATCCCAATGCTACACAACTTGTCCTGCCACCACATACAATAACAATGCTACATTTGTATGCTCGAGCTGTGATTCAAATTGTTACACCTGCCTAGGCACTGCGACTTTTTGCACCAAATGCATTAATAGTTCCGCTTATCCTTATTTGAACATCAACAACAGCAGCAATCAAGTTTGTGTAGCTACTTGCTCAGCTGGAATGTATCCAAATACTGGAATTGATCCTGCAACATGTGTTCTCTGTAACAGTCCTTGTGCCACTTGTACTACACAGACTAGCTGCGTTACTTGTGTGAATGGATATTACTTCTTAAATAATAAAACCTGTGCTGTATCTTGTCCTGGCAATACAACTGTCGCAAACAACCTCACTAATACTTGTGATGTATGTAGTTCTATTTGTTTGACTTGCGTAGGAACAACTTCAACATGCACAGCCTGTAATAGTCCATTAGTTTTTTACAATGGGTCATGCCAATCTTCATGTCCCTCTGGAGGAACATTAGCTCCTTATTTAGGAATATGCACTGCGTGCGTATCGATTTGTCAAACATGTAGTACGACAATCACAAACTGTACCTCCTGCAGCCTTTCTTCAGCTTATCCTTATTTCGTCAATAATTCCTGCATTACTTCTTGCCCCTCTTACTATTACAATCAAAGCAGCACTGGAAGTTGTATTTCTTGTGCTTCTGCGAATATTAATTGTGTTAACTGCTCATCTTCGTCAACTTGCTATACTTGCGACAACTCATTTGTATTGTTAAATTCATCTTGCCTGTCATATGTGCCGCCAGGATATGTAAATATTTCAGGCATTGCAGTGCCTTGCAATTTAAATTGTGCGACATGTGCCATTACAACAACAAACTGCACCAGCTGTTTGACTCTTAATCTTCAAGGGAGCGTCTGTGTGTCAAATTGTACAAGTGGCATGATTCCTCTAAGCAATGTTTGCACCAGCTGCTCTTCTCCTTGTAAAAGTTGTTCAGTTACTTTGTATAACTGCACTTCCTGTCTCACCAATCTAACAACCTCTCTTTTCTTAAATAGTTATTCATGTCAAGCTACCTGCCCAGACTTTACATATCCAAATACATCAAATTATCAGTGCACTGCCTGCAATAATCCCTGTAGCCTTTGCACTACATCTACAATTTGTACTTCTTGTGCTAATGGAACAGCACTCTACAATAGCTCTTGTTTAGCAGTTTGCCCCGCTGGATATGCTGGAGTGAATCTAATTTGCCAAGCCTGCACAAACAATTGTAAAACTTGCATCAACGCTACAAATATCTGCATTAGTTGTAATAATGGGAGCTACTTTTTAAGTTCTAGTAGTTCTTGTGTTACCACCTGCACCCCTAGCTTATTTATTGATTATTCAACACAAACATGCGTGGGCTGCACAAGTCCGTGCAACACTTGCGTTAATTCTTCTACAACTTGTTTAAGTTGTCTCACCGGTTATTTATATCAATCTAACTGTTTATCTAGTTGCCCAAATCAAATGTTCTCTCAGGGTAGCACCTGCCTTGCTTGTCCTCAAAGCTGTCAATCATGTACCTCTTTAACAAATTGTTCAGCATGCACAGGAACTACTTTTCTCTATAATACTTATTGTGTGACTACATGTCCTGCCACCCAGGCTGCTGTGATAAATGGTATATGTGTAGCCTGCTCCACTTTGAACTGCTATTCATGCACCACCAGCGATGTCTGTCTGATGTGTGACTCCAATTATCTCTATTTAAAAGCTCTTTGTCTATCTTCTTGTCCTTCAGGATACAGCTCAAATGGAACCCATTGCATTGATATATTAGCATCTTCTCTCAGTACGACTAGTAATGCCTTTCCAGTTCCTTTTTCAATTGCAGGAGTGGTACTCATCATTGCCTGTCTAATGAGCAGGCTTCAATTCAATGAAACGTACATGTCTGGGGCTATTTTTTCGTTATTGAGCGTATTAGAGTGGGCTGCCTTGTGGTATATGCTCTACCTATATTTTATTTCGCATATGGATCAGCCAATTCCTGTTTACGTTGGTTTGGGAAGTCTTGCATTTCTCTACTTGCTTAACATTGCAGCCACAATATCCCAATCAATATTCCTTTATAATTAAAAAAGATTCCAGGCCTGGGCAAGTCCATCTCGTTTTAATCGATGCTTTTACGTATTCACCACCATTATATCTCTCTTGGTGAATCATAAATTTCGAAATATTTTATTTTGCAAATTATTTACCTTCAGCATATTTTCTGCAAAACTAGATAAGCTTGAACACTTTAAAATATTTAATGTCTTTTCATTGGTCAGCTTGGTTCATTCAGGAGCAGCTATCTTCGCCGCAGGTATTGCTATTACTAAAACAAACTCAACAGAACAGCTTTACTTCGAATGTGTAGATGTAATTGTTTTAACATCCGTTAATGCAGTCATGGCGTTCTTCAATACTCATAAAACCAATGATTTTTTCACTTAGACAACTCCTGAGGGAATAAATCTGCATCAAAATAATTAAATCGACTAAGAGCTTGTTGGTGGCAAACTCAATCATGACGGTAATGACGGGTAGCATTAATAAGGATTTGTTAGCACATATAACCATGCTTTAGCAAGCAAGCAGGCTCTTCAATTTGATGATGACTCATCGAACCCTAATTACGAGGTCTTCTCTGACAATAGTCTTGCAAATATCGTCTAAAAGAGTTATGAATAAATTTCAGTACAGGCTCTGGACATGATTGATGAAAAAGCCAATATAACTGCAAAAACAAATCCTCCACAACATCAATAAAATTATCAACCACAATATTAAGAAATATCAATTCAGGCATGTGATATGATCTTTAGTCACTAAAAATAAGAGGGAATAAATTTGTCAGAAGTGCCTCAAGGATTCTAAAACGATACATCAAACTTTACTAATTATTTGCATCGGGTTGATCGATCAGCTCAAGGAAACCTCATGAAGGGGGTAAACCAATCCATTCAAATGGGAGCAGCCCATGTCGATCAGTCAGTGCAAAATTAAAAGAAACTGGATAATAACGTTGATATTTCAATTCAAAAATCCAATAGAATTTAGCAAGTAGATTGCTCAATTCAAAAATTTTAGTATGGACAAGTTGATGCCTCCATTCAGAATAGTAATAATGTTTCAAGAGTCGACAGATCCATGCAGAATACTAATAATGTTTCAAGAGTCGACAGATCCATGCAGAATAGTAACAATGCCGCAAGAGTCGACAGATCAATACAGAACAGCAACAAGCGCAATGATATATCGATTCAGCCCTCCAGAACAAATAAAACTGATTAAAGTGTATCAATGACATATAAACCTCCTAAAAGCTATGGGATGCAGCAAAACGTAGCGATGAGTGATAAAAATTACTCAGCTAAAATTTCAGTCAGAAACCAATCGAATCAACTCAGTTAAATTTCACAGCAAGATGAAGAACTACAAATATAAGCAGATGTCAGGGAAGAGGGGATACAGCCAACAATTGAATATTAAGAATACGGCATACAACCCACTATTGAGTATAACTAAGTTGGAGTGCAGCCAACTCTCGAGATAGAAGAAGAGGATGAATCGCTTCCTGAATATAACTAAATAGCCATTCAACATGAACCAGAAAATCAGGTTTAATATAACTAATATTAAAATTAACTACACAATTCAAATACTCCTAGCAATGTCATATTTGAAGATGAGGAGTTGAATGCAGTTGAGGAGAGAAAGTTGGTTGAGTAAAAAGCTGAGCATCTTGAGATACAACCTGAAAACATCAGGTCCTATCAATAATAATTGTAATAAAGAATTCGGCAAAAGGAAAAATAACTGCAATAAATAAAACGAAAGGTAGATTTAAAGGAAAAGCTGAACTAGTTAAAAAAAGAATAAATACTAAGGAAAAGAGATATTCAGGACGATTAAATTCAATTAGGAGGAATCCAATATGTGGCCCAAAAACCAAAGAGCATAGTTTCAGAAAAGAGTAAGAGTAATTACGCGCCTTCTTTAAGGAAAGATCCAGTTATTATCGCCAACGAATCCATCCTCAAAGAGCCTTCTCAAAAAAAGTCAGAAGCCAGTAAGAAGAATGTCAGAGATGAAACTCTTGAATAAATTAAAATCGTAAGATAGGACATGCCAAATGAATCAGTAAAATCAAAGACCATATAATAAATTTAAGTTTCTCGGCAAACTTAACAAAATAACAATTAAAAAATATAAAAACCAGCAAGGTACAGCTAAAACCTCGAACAAAATACCAATTAAAGAAAGTAAAAACCAACAAGATACATTTAAAAACCTGAACAGAGAAACGTTGAATACAAATAGAGTGCGGACAACATTGCAAGTGAATAAGAATAGCATGCCGACATAATTTATCAGCATTAAAACTCTACAAAAAATGAATTGAAATAATAATATATTCAACCACCTGAAAGAATAAACAAAAAGTAACCACAACAGTTAAAATTTTAGTATACTTAAATCGAGAATAACCTCGAAAATTTGATGGAGGAAGAACCTATAGGATTTGTAAGAAGTAGAGATTTAGAAGGGTTGTCAGCAGAACTCAAAAGTCAAGGCAATCGAGAATCTTAGGCAACAAAAAAAAATTATAGAAGGAAGAATGTTGTTGTAGATGTTAGTCAAATTGATCGATCGCTTGAAGGAGAGGATATTGAGTATGATCATGAGGAAAATTAAAGTGATCATGAGCCTACTGGAATTGTCAACAGTTTTCAGCATACAAAGCCTAGATTTAGGGAACCTTCTCCAAGCGACATGTCGGGAACCATTGAAGAAATACCCAAACACTACTCATTAGTGGATGATTAAAAAACAATTAGTAATAACTAAATCGAACCTTCTAAAGCATTTGCAGCGACCTCAAGAATCGATAAAGAAAAAGTAATGAACTATTTAGCTGAAAATATTGGCTCCAATCAAAGAGGTGGTAGAGTTCGCTAAATGCCTCTATAAAATGAAGGCGCTGAAAAGTTTCATATAAATAAACTATATTCTAAAAACTAGCTTGCAAGTAAAAGAAATGAAGATTCTTTCCCAAAAAATGTTCAGAGGGAGAAAAAGAATACTTTTGCGATGGCGGGACAGGCTCAACTTAACACAGAAGACATAATAAAAAAGAAGAGCAACGCCAATAATCCCCTAAAAAATCAAAAAAAGTGGGAAGTCCAGCATGAAGATAAATATATCTCTGATGATGAACCTGAGAAGCAAGCAAATACTTTCAACCGAACTAATTTGGTCAAGAGATCAGTCAATAAAAATTTGCAAAATTTTGCAAGCCATCTTGTACTCCCTCAGGAATCTGATAAACAAGACACAACTTTCCATCAAATGGCAGAGAAGAAAGAAGAAAAAGCAGTGCCACGTAGAGCTAGAGAATTTAGTGCTTCTACAAATAAAAAAGAAGCTGAAGAAATTGAAGTTCACTTTTAAGCGGATCAATTTTCGCAAAACTTGTATGCTAATGGAAATAATTAAAGTCCCAATATGCCTCAAACCTATGTTAAGCGGTTGACTTCAAATGCTGGAGAAAGCTCGTTTTATGATGATTAATCTGAGGATAACAACTACAAGAAGATGATAATGCTAGGACAAATGCAAGAAAGGCCCAATAATGATGATCTTCAAGGTTATTATCAGCGCAAAAGAGATTCAAAATAGAAGCCGGGAAGGGGAAGGTCTAATTCTAAAATAGATAGAACCACTGAAAAGATATATCTTCAGAGATTTGATAAAAACAGAAAATGATACTTAACTAATAATTAACCCAAAATAAATTAAATTAATTATATCATTAGTTATTTATAACAAAAAATGTAAATTAGAATTATTAAAATAGCCTCATATACTCAATTATTTGTGCCTAATTATTCTAACTTTATTATTTGTGAATAATAATTTATAAAAGATGTTTGATCATTTTTATTGTCTTTTCTTGACTGCTTCATTTTTTAATTTAGCCGATTTTGAAGTATAATACTCATAATTTTGTCTAAAAAGCTGGCAAATTTATTATTTTTTATCCATTGATTTTAGAATAGGCTCACATTATTAATATATTTTACGACCTTGTTAAAATTGGCTTTGTTTCATATTTAGACAAAAAATATTATTGAGCGTAGAAAGCCTACGAATATCGCTAATGCTGTAAAATTTATCTTCCATCAACAACACATCTGAATATAATTATATAGCATCTTTAAGTCTTTATTCTTTTTAGAGGGCTAAGGCTACATTGTTTTTTAGCGTGATAATTTATTCAGTGTATAGATTTGATCGCTTCTAATAAATTTAAAGAGCTTTTTTTGCTGTTTCTTCATATTTTTTATTATTTGTTAGAATGTATAAATTCACAAGATTGGCATAGGCAAAGGCAAGTTCATCTTCATCTTCTGGAGTTTTTTGAGCTATTAGATTAATTTCTTAGATATTTTTTTAAAATGTATTTATCTAATGAGTATACAACTCTTCTTTTTTTATATTTTAAACTCTTTCTTTGTCTTTCATTGATTTTGTTAAAGACATTTCAATTTCATTATTATTCTAAGATAAATTGTTAACATTCTATATGCTCTCTACTTTAAATTCATTGCTTTTTGTAGATTTTGTTTATCTGAACGGCAGTAGTGCTTAGTTAGTGTGGGGTTCATTCTTTTTATGACTGAGTTAGTCATCAGAATCTGATCTACCTGGAGGTTCTGATGGTTTTATTCTTTATTGCAAAACAACTTTAGATGAAAAAAGGGTACTCTGTTGTATTTATGAACTAACTTGATGATTCTTCTTCAAGCAGCACCAGCAGCAACAAAGGAAGAATTTCTAAATGAATGAGGGCTGCTCATAACTTTATTTTTTTTACATAATAACAAGTATGAATTATAAATATGATGGATATTATGAATGTTGTAAAAGTATAACTAAAATTATTAGTCTAGATCTTCAATATTTTATGAAGAAATTATCCTATTTTAAAATAGTTAAAATCTATCGAAATTTATCAAATAAATTTAATCTGCAAAATAATTTAAAATATTGAGGAAGATCGAAAAGCTCTTTGGCAAGGAAAGATGATTTATATATTTTTAATATTGTTTGGAATTAATATATTTCATTTGAACATCCTCATAATCCTTATTAATTTGGAACGATAGACTTCATGATAATGAGTCTAATTTTACATCTTATATTTAAATCCCAATCGACCAATCATTGACGATGATTTATTTTATGTTTTTTAAAATAAAGAGATCATCATTGTTATTTATAATTCCCTGTCCAGGATAATCTCCTCTAATATTTCTTTAATATAGTTTATTTATCTGTAGTAATTAGCTATTTATTATAAGTCCATATTTTTCAAAAGTTATGAATATTTTTATGATGAAATCTTCACATCAAAAAAGGATAATATTTGATGACCTTCAATCGTAGTCTGATTGACAGCCTTTTATCATTGTTTTAAACTTATATTCATTGTTCTTTAACTTTTACAGTTACTAATATAAATTTCTTCAACTCCAATTTTTTCAAACACAAACTGGTGAAAATATTCCAAATTGTAAAATATAGGAAAAGATACAAAGTAAAGACAGAAACGAATAGTATTAACGATTAATAAACGTTGATATTTTTTGAGGTCCTTATCTGAATTCTAAACATCACTATTAAAATAAAAAAGACGAGATTATGATTTATGGTAATTAATTTTCCCTAAATAAGCATATTTCGTTGATTGATAAAAAGATATCTTCTAATACTCAATCTTATGATTAATTTCTACAAATTATAGCTATAATAATAAAGCTATAGATGAAAGAAACATCTGATATGAATTCCTTAAATATACCTGCTCTATAGATTATAATAAATTAAATGAAAGAAAATGAAAAATTCTAATCAATTATGTGTTCTTTAAGCTAAAAGTTCTTTTTAAAATATGAAAATCAAATACCTGAAGAAATTTTACAATTAGCAAAACAGATATCCTTCAAAATGAGAAATGATATAGATGAAGATCCAATTAAGCGGTTGTAATAAAATAGTAAAGTTTGGAGGTTTCGGGAACATCGACTTTTTACATGGATTTCAGTATGGATGTTTAATTAAATCTTATTAGATTTAAATTATCTCGTAATTATATTTATATTTAGAATTAATAGTTCGTAAACAAAATTCATTCAATATTTTGGACAAAGTCCATTTCCTTCCTGCATTATGAATTATTAACTGTATTTCAAAATAATTAAAGGAGATGCTGTTGGCGCAAAATGGAAAGAGAAAAATTGAGATCAATTATGAATGAATATTTGATATCATCAAAAAAAGATATTGATCAAGTTAGATGGAAACTCATTAGCTTTAAACTATACTCCTAATCTAATGATTAATTTTACTTCACCTCAAGGCAATGCAGGTAACAATGGATCAACCACTTGAGTCCTATATTGAATAAAGACAAATGGACTTTTCAAGAAGATTATGCTTTGCTCGAGATGACTGGAATGTATGGCAATAGATGGTCTTTTATAAGTGAAAAAATTAAAAATAGGAGTGAGCATATGATTAAAAATCGGTATAAATCTCTTATTAACAAATGGTGTAAAAAGAATAAAAAGAATATTTTTTTAGAGAAAGACCATATACGGCTGATGAAGGTTTTGAAATAAAAAATTGTCAGATAAAAATACCATCTTTAACAAAAAGAAATAGGCTAGCTTTAACAAAATAATAATTAGGATAGTAAAATATAAATTGAAAACTGCACATAACCATCTTTAGATTATTCTGGAGTTAAAACCCGTCATATGCTTAAATTGATTAAATAACCAAACACAGATGAAATTTTAAATTAAAAGGAACCCGTAAATTCTATGAGCTATGAAACAAAAGCACAAATTTATGGATTAGAATTCCCTTATATTAATTGTATTGTTGATGAAGAATGGTTTATAAATCTTTAAGAAAAGAATACTCTCCAGTGGCTGGAATAATGATTAATCTATCTTTTTATAAAGGCAATATTTTTAATATATATTCTTAAATTATTATTTGCAGCACAATTAATCATCTAAATTATGTATAAGCTTCTTTAAAGTATTTATTTCACAATGAATATCGAATGAATAAGATATTAAACATTTTTTAAGATGAAAAATCCAGCTCATTAAAAGTAGGGATAAAATTAACAAAATTAATAAAATTAGCAACTCACGAAATGTTTATATTAGCATCATTGAGTTAAAATAGCTAAGGATAGTGTAAATCAAAATAACTTTTTCATTGTAGCCAATTTATGGCACGTTACTGTTTATTCTTCATCGTCGGAATCAGATTAACGAGCTTCATAGATAATATTGCTTTTATTGTCTTCACTATTTTCTCTTATCCATTCTTTATATTGTTATTCTTTTGACAATGCAGACAAGCTTTTTTTAGTTTCTTCCTTTTTTTTATATTAATATTCCTCGATTGATTTCCTACTGCTGCAGCAAAGATTAACTTTCAATTGAGTTATGATTTTCAAATGAATATACATGATCCCGGATAAAATAATGAGATAGATTACAAACAAAATGATCAATCTCGGCTGAGGAATGGCTACTTACAAAGAAATAATCCCCAGTTGATTTAAACATATCAAGGAGCATGAAAGTATTATTGTTGATGCGAAGGGTACCTTTAGAGGCAAGTGGTTAATTGCAACGGCATACATTATCGATATGCAGAGTATAAATAATAATATAATACTTCAACAATCAGCTATTTTTCATGCTCTGGTTTAATCCTATAATCAATCATTTCTTTTCACATTCTTGTATGGCGCAACTCCAAGGACGCAGTTCATTATTTTATGGCGGTTCAAATTTTGGATTGCACTTTTAGCTGATTAGGGGCTGTGATATTTTACAATCGCAGTTAATAGGGTACGGCCGAAGTTATCTTGCTCAATTAAACATTTTTCCAAAGCTCCTTCAGTTGCGAATAACTTCTAAATTTAAACAATAATTACGTAGAGGTCTTCATTGGTAAATTCAGGACTTAAGCCCACTACTTTAAGAGTTCTGGGCTATTTTGGTGCTTCTTCTTCTTTCTTTTATCTTCTCTCCGATTTTGGATTGTTCTGAAATTTTTATTATCTTTGCTCGCGTTCATCTCTCACAGGCCTAATGTCTGAGTATTGCTTTTTAATAAATTTGCGCTTAAATGGTCGATGATCATCAGTTTTAGCAAATTTTTAATTGTTGCGAGTTTCTCCATCATTATTGAATTTCTGATTAAACTTGGATGGTTTGGGCTTGAATTTCTAACATGATAAATTAAGTACATTGGTGTTGCGATTTACCTTGCGTTCGTCCTTTTCCTTTTTAATGAGATCGTCCAATGAAATATCTGCCATTTCTTACTCGATATGATTTAATTATGACTCTTAATTTAAATTAACACTGATTTTAGGATATGCTATAATTTTTCAAGAGATATCTTTTAATAGTTCAAGACAACCCATTTTATTATTAAATTTAAATGGAACCTTTTGGATTTTTTAAATCGAAGAACATCTACTTTTTTTGAACTAGGTTTTTTAAGGTTTCAATGAAAAAAATAATTTTGGAAAAAATGGCACTATTTTTAACATTGTTTTAGTGTGGATGATTAAAATCGCCTTAATTAATATATTTTAAATCAAATAGTAGTAAGACTAAACAAAATAATTATTGTTATCTGAGAGGAAAAATTGAAAAAATAAGATGTCTAAATAAATAAATTAAGTTGAAATCCTATATATTATCAATATTTTTATTGAAGATAAGATGAAAGCATAAGCCTTTACTTTAGAGGATGTAACAAAATGGTAACTTCCTCCAACACCTGAAACATACCCAAAAGAAGATAAAGTTATATAATATTAGCGTAGTAAATTTCCACAAAAAGCTAAAAAAATAATTGATAAATGTAACAAGAAAAATTTATAAGGCATTCAGAAGGCGATGAATTTTATTTAAAAATCCTTCAGTTCGGATACAAAAATACTATCAAATCTAATTCAGAAATTTGGAAAGGTAGTTCCAGTTTTCGCTGTCATATCAGTAATTTTATAACTTCATATTGAATCGATTAAACAATTTGCGACAAGCCAAATAGCAAAATAATTGTTTAATTTGATGTATTAGGATATACAAAATGACTATGAATTTGTCATAGTAAAATTAAGTGAAGAAACATAAAATTCCATTTAAGTGGTTGGAGATAAATGCTTACAAGTGTTCATAAATGTTAAAAATAAGAAATTTGAAGAGCTGATTAAAAAAATTATCTTTAGTGAATAATTAATTTAGATATAGGAATATATTTAAAGGCGCTTCACTGTGCTAAAGTCTATGATGAATCTTTTTCAAACTGTCAAAAGTATGCATATTATTACAGGAAAAAATATAAGCAAGGATAGTAAGCACTAAGTAACCTCATCTATAATATTGTTGGTCTTAGAGTTTCTTTAATGAAATCTCCTTAAAATGACAGTACATTTTAATATAGCTTGTATTGTCAAGCCCCTTATGGATATGCAGCAAAATGGTATAAAAAATAAATTTTCAATGATATGTTAGGTTATTTTGTTGCAGATTATTTCACTTGTTACTGTGATAGCCAATCAAAGGGGCAAAAATATTTTGAAAAATATCGGCAGTCTGTAATCTAATCATGGTAGAAATCATTATTATCTTATGGTGAACAAGATGAAAATCGTGAAAATCGTGAAAATTGTGAAATTATGTGATTGTTGATGACAAAAATGATTTAAATATAAACCAAAATGATTTTGATTAATTCCCACTAATGATATATATAAGTTAAATATTTTAAAACTATTAAAAAATGGCTGCCTAATACCAAGTCATCTTATCTATTAATGAAAAAAGCACTTGCGAATAAATTGAATAATCCAAGATAATAAAAGGCGATATGGCTCGATAAATTAAGCATTTTTAGCTCTTTAAAGATAATCAAATATTTATGGAATGTATGATATTTTGTATTTTACAGATCATTTGTGTGGTCGATTATGATCGATGATTCCTTTCAGCTTAAAAAATTGGTATCCTCCAAAGATACAAATGGCTGCAATTTCAATGTAGCTCAACCATTAAATTTTTTTAACTTCTCCATTTTGTTCTTAAAATATCAAATCTTCTTCTATTTTAGTCTCGTTAGCTATATGTTTCACATATGGGAATATGTTTTCAAACTATACAAGCTCAGTATAGGCTGCACTCACATCTTTCACCAATAATAGATTAGATGGAATTTAAATTTTTGATTTTTATAAACTGGTATGATGTCTAACTCGAGTGTTATATTATACGTATTTGTTTATCTCTGCACCTCCAAATCGATCCAACATTATTTTAATGCATAAGTTAAAGATAGTACCTTCGTTAATAAATTTATACCTTCGGGCAGATTAATTTATTTTCTGAATAGACCTTACTAAACGTCAAATATATTTTTTTATTTGCTTTCTGTATTTTCAAGAGTTATTCGATATCCTTATTATCTTGACTGCCCTGGAAATCTCTAAAATTTCATATCAATCTTTAATGATTCATCACCCTTTAATGAGTATACAATCATACACCTTTCCTTCTTTGAGTTCACAGATAGACTAATGCTGTTGATTAAGTTTAAGAGTACTATAAGGACAATAATCTTTGATATTGCCATCAAGTATTATATTATTAGCGAGATATGTGGAGTTAATGTAGCACGTTATATCACTAAAATAAAAATAAAGAATTGGATAATATCAAAAATAATTTAATCGTTTTTTATAATTTGGAGATCTTTACACTTTTTTGTTATTTTTTGCAAAATCATTTCTTTAATCATTCAAGTAATCTTTTATCTTTTGCATTTTTAAAGGAGATGTATTTCCAATTGATTTTTTATTTGTATTCGAAATTTACACGTCATTTACCACTTTTAGTTGGCTGAATGATTTAACTTTGGTTATATTTTAACCATTTGATATGTATGGAGAGTTTCCTGATTATTTAATGGGCATGATATTGATCGGCTCATAGACATAATTGCCATACTATTCTTTTATCAAGGAGTTTCTATATATCTTGTTATCCCTTTTAAATAGATTATCGTCTCTTAATTTTATATTTTATTTTGTGGGTAGTTGTGAACTGTTCCGCTATTTTCCTTTTTTATACTATTCTTGATTAATTTTGAAGTGTGCAGGAGAATGTTTTTATTTAATTTATTATTTTTTGCTGATGATCATAGGCTGACTTATTATCTGATTTAAATTGCCATTTTCATGAGAGTTCTCTAATTAATAATAAGGACTAAAGTATTTATTTTTATTTTAAATTTTTGCATTGCCTTACTAAAATTATTTCATTTGTTTTTACTTAAACGCTGACTTTATGGGAGAGTAATTACTTTTATTGTTTTTTTCAGGAGTATTCTGTGGTCTCTCAGGGGTCTTATTAAATATTCGAGCTCTCATTCTTGATTTAAACGGACTGAGGGAAGTTTATGGAGAATAATCTCTTTTAATACTTTTATCGAGATCAAATATTTTTAATCGTTATCTCGATTTACTTGAAGCGGATTCCTATTTTAAGGCAACACTTTTTAAAAGTTCGAAATTATGATTAGATGCAGATACTTGTGGAATAATTTGATCCCTTTATTTTTCTCTCGATTATCGAATAAGAATATTTTCCTTTTCTTTATCTTTATTAATATTTCTCGCATTGACAGGTTCCATATGAATAATTTTTAATTTTTACCTTGGAGTTGAATCAATTTCTCTTTTGTTTTTTTCTTTGCCAACATTGATGGGAAATTGTTTCTAGTTGATATTTTAATAAAGTTCTTGTTTGAGAATTTCTAATCTATTTTTTTATGGTAACTTTGAAAATTATCTACTGTCTTTAAGCATACCCTCCATATTCTTGTTCATATTCATTTTTATGATATCCAAACCTTATTATTTTCGATGAGATTTGAGAGATTATTTTTAACGATATGATCTATTGTCATCTTTTTTCTTAAAAGGAGGGATTTATTTCCATTGTTAGTATTGATTAGGAAATTGATCTTTATTTTTTTATTAAAACATTATCTTTTAATAGGAATCGTATTCTGCAGATTTGTTAATGATAGCATTAGTGAAGATATCTTTCATAAAAGGAGACTAGAGCATATTTTAAAAATATTTGAAGTAAGGTTCAGAAGGATCAATAAAGAACTCATTTTTAAAATTAATTGCACTTAAATGGTATCTGCGATAAGCTTTTTCAATCTTTTAAAATGGTCTATTTTATGAGTTAAAAGTAAAAGTATTTCTTCCATCAAATACCCCTTATTAGAGTATATTGTCTAATTATTGATAATTGTATTTAATACCCAGATCACATAGCATTGTTTGATTATGAATACCATTGGATAATATTTTAAACTAATCATCAAATACAATTGCTAATCCCTTATCAAAGCCATACCTATAAAATTTGTTGCTAATTAGTCTTAATTTAAGGAAGCATGAGTCTGAAATCATTTTGCTATTTAAAAATTTAATAAGAGAATGACAAATTTATTAATTTTAATGGAATTTACATTGTTTGATGAGATCTTGTAATTGATCAGAGCTATTTATTTCATGCTTTTATATCATTTACCAATTTTCATCATTAACAATTTCCAGCAATAAAGCAGTATTGTATTTTTAAAATACAACTAAAATATTAGTTCCTTTAGTCAATATTCCCTGGTCGTATTCTGTAATGATCAAAATTTAGTACATCCTAAAAACAGCAAATCCATGAATTTTATTTTTGTTCCAATGCCCATAACTATATTTATAGTGCTCGTGAAAAAAGAAGCAGTTTCCCGATAGTAAATTTGCCTAAAATTTAGTACAAGCTATGAAATGATGAGAATTAGATACATATATTATCCCATTTCCAGATCTCTACTCACGCTATTTATTATATTCTCCTTGAAATATGGCGTTTCGATAGTTAATCATTTAGGTTGAGCAAAAATGCTAAGTTTGAGTTGGAATATTTTTGTTATTTCGAATCATTGTGATTCCCAACTGTTATTATAAATATTCATATTCCTTCAAAAAGGGGTATTGACAACAAACTCAAGATGATGATAAAATATAAAATGAACTATCGACTGCTAATTGATGAATTTGTATTGTAGGTAATAATTGGATAAAAATCAAAGGCAGAATAAAGATTGTAAAACATAATCCAGCATATTTAGCCATTGATTTGAGCAAATATTCATATCCTGATAAACTTTATTCTCAACTTACGCTATTTTATTTCTCATGTTATTTAATTTATCTTGATAAAAATATATGTCTTGTCCAGGATTAAAGATATTACGATTCAAGGAAAGTTTAAGACCAAGGCATATACTCTTACAACGACAGCAAATGTCATTTTGACTGGCAATTTTACATCTTGTGCAGATAAAAGGAGTTTTAAATTCCTTTGGGCAGATACCCTTTATCATTAAGAGTAGATATTTATGGAATTATATTAGATAGGTAAGATCTTATGTTGAACTGAGCTTTTTATATTACGAAAGAGAATTCATCAGTCTCAAATAGACATTCTAAATAAGAACTCCATATAAATTCTGATTTACACTGTTTTACATACACTTGCCTGACTTTTAAACATTATAATAATTACCCAATTCTATTTCGTTAATGTAAAAATCTAAGAGTTGCAGAATTTATGCATTTGATAAGCTTCGGGTAAAATTTTATAATAGAAGCATCACCTACTCTTTATTATCCTATTATAATCTTGAAGGAAGGGAGAAGCCTGCTTAAAAGTTATTCATGTAGTAAAAGAATATTGCTTTTTCAATGATATTTAATGAATCATAGATTTGTTTCATTTATTATAAGCTTTTTAAAGAAAACTTCATGACAAGCCTAAAAAGAAAATCTTAGGCAGTTGTAAAGTCTTTAAATATACCATTTCTCATGACTCTCCTTAAGACTTTACTCTCAATTTCAGGGAAATGATTGACATATTAAGATGTATTCCATAAAAACTCCGCTTTATTTCTCATTTGAAGATAGAAAATAGTTTATTAAATTTAGTCAATGCCAATTTTTTACTGATCAACTGAGATATGCTCATCAATAGCTGTTCTGATTTTATGTTTCCATTCTGAGATTAATTGATACTAATGCTTAATAGCTGGATCGAAAAGGTACTCAATATAATAAAAATAATGATTGTTCTTCATATGATAGGCGAAAACAGGAGTCATTTCCTCCAGATTAATTTTAGAAATTTGATTTTTATCGATTATCTGCACTATGCCAGGCATAATCTCTTCATAATGATCTTTAGTCATTTGTGGATACATGAGAAATAATTTCATTAGAATGAAAGCCATGATTTAAATAGAAACTGAAGGTCTAATGCTTCGTAAAATTGAACGAATGACGGTCAGAATATAGTTAAAATATTCCTATTTCTGATTCTTATATTCCAATTTATTAATTTCTTCGATAGTACAATATTCGATTTAAAGAAGAGCTTTCAGAAGCTAAAGATGTTTTTTATTCTTAGAGATATATAATCCATGCTCATTAAATTTGCGTGCATAATAGTTTATATTACTTTTATCTTGCTAGTCAAACACAAATATCTCGAGCCCTTACTTTACAAATTTTTATCTTTAGTTATATTTGTCAGTCACATAAAAGAAAGTTTTCATATAAACATTTTTAAAGTCTTTTAATTTCTAGAGATATTTCTTTAGCCGTGTTTTATCAAACTCAGAAAGTGCCTTTTTTATATTGAGCCTTATAAGCCATAAAAGAGAAATTTCTAACTTAAAAGTGCCTTTTCTTTAAACAGAAATTAAAAAGAACAATTTATCCATAATTTATAAATACATGACCGGGAATTCTTTCTTTAGGTTTTAACAGTTGTTTTTGGCGAACCATATAAGAGAAGCACCTAGAGCAGCCTCTATGTCTCCGTTTGATGTTGCTTATTTCATTAAATTATTGAGAAGTTTAGAATCGATAGGATATAATTGAACTGCTAAAAGGTCTAAAGCTGGAATGCGTGATAGAAAAACTAAATCAACTTCTTTTGAGGGGTCGGACCACATTGAAAATTATTTATATTGGTAGATAAATCAGTCTAATTTAAATAATTTAGATTATGAACTGAGGTATTAAACAAGACTGATTAATGTTTAGTTTGGTAGTAATTTAAAGTTGAATGCTATAGTTTTTTAAGCTATAAATATTGTAAATATATCATAGATGACATAAGTATTATTGTTGAATAGGCATCATTTTAAATAATAATGTTAATACAAATGACAATGGAATCTTTTCGCATAATTGATTAATTAAGAGATAATAAGAAAATGTTTTAATATTTACGGAAATACAATATCAAATCCATTAAAGAGTATATCTGATTAACTCTTTATGAAGATTGTATAAGTATAAATTATTAATATTCATAAGTTGCTCTATTTTGCTTATTTTTTACTGCATCTATGCCTAAAATTCAAATTAGCTCTATCTTTTTTATAATCTTGCTTTTAATTAAATGATGGCAGCATAACTTAAATAATCCAAATCGAAGTTTTAGCTCAGCGAATATATTGAATAAGAATTATTTTCTTTAAGAAAGAATATTTAGGAACAAATTAATTAGACAAATATTCCTAATACTTCAGTTTGCTCATATCTTTAAACATCTATTCATGTAAAAAATGGCTTTATGGAATTGGTACAGAGAATTTAAGCTCAGTAATTGCTCGCTTAAATTCAAAGAGAGAGGATTGAAAGCAACAAAATTTTATTGTAAGGATTCAACGCAGTTAAAGTATAAATTCTATAATTTAGGAAAAATGGAGAAATCAAGTGAAATAAAGCGAAATTGAAATGATGGAATTTGAAAAATAACTTGAAAAATCGCAAAAATTTGAAACCTTGACTAATGTTCAAAAAAATCAGACTAACTTATAAAATTAACTTGAATAAATAGATAAAAAAAATCAAAGGTATTAAAAGCGTCTTCTATAAAAAAAACGCTTATAAACTATGATAATTTAAAAGAATTAACTGTACAGCAAAATCATCCCTGAAAGCACGAATAGAATTCGCAATTAACTCTAAAAAACTTTAGAATCCTTCATATAGAATTTATCAAGAATCACAAATAAAGACTTAGCGATAATAAATAAAATTTTTAATGATTTCAAGGATGAAAATAAAAATAGAATAGAGATTAGTTATTCTAAAGGAGAATTAGACTAAGAACTGTAGATAGTTATTTGTCCTTCCAAGCATGTTTATTTTCAAGCATGCCGTGCAAATGGAATTAAATTATAAGAAAAGGAAATAAAATTAATAATAGCCAGTGTTACACCCTACTATGAGAAATTGGTTATCGGTATTGATGGAATAAGAGACTTAACTAACGAAGATATTTTTTAAAAGTTGTATAACAATGAAGAAATCTAAACTATTTTCGAAAACCCCACCACCAATGAAATTCAATGCGCTATAAATTCTAAATACATAAAACTGAACTGGATCAATGAAGTACTACTAAATGGAGAGATGTCTCCAAAGAATTTTTTAAACTTAATCAAGTAAAGAGTATTTTGTGTGCAGCTGATGCAATATCTCTGCAAAAATGTAAAAACAGTAGATTTTTTCTTTCCCCTGAGTCTGAAAGGAGAATATTTTATTTAAAGGAATATGAAAAGGTACTTCTCATTTAATATAGTATCACTCAAGGAACACTCTAAAAGATAACATTTTAACAGTATCTATAACTGGTTCATACCCCGAATTGGTTGGATAAATATTTAGCTATTTATGAAGATGTCTAGTTTAAGGTCAAGTCATAAAGATCGTCCTAACATTTGACCAACAGAAATAGCAATTAATTGCTGTAAAGTGTCCTAAAAATTTTGAAACTTGAGGAATTAGTGTAGAAAAATCTGAATTTCTATTATAAAGGAACCTTTACAATCGTGTATAAAGAGCTAACATTTATTCTGATTGTTCCCAAGATATATCCTTCAGCGTATTTTTACTCTTATATAGGCCTTCTAAGATAAATATCATTAAGTGGTAAAATAAAATCAAAAACGAAGATAATCCTATTAATCTTGGTTAACCTCCTCTTTGGCGATATAGTGGTCGACAGACACCGTTAAATGATAGAATTTTGGCAATTTAACAAACAGTCAATGAGCAAATAACTTAATTTATTAAGAATGAGCAAATTAATGTTTTTCGAACATTATTCCAGTTGAATCGTCTTCTTACTTTGCTTAGTGACCCTTAATATTTTAATGAACAGTACTGATCTAATTTCATAATTATACGTCAATTCTTCTTCTTATTATTTTGAAAAAATACAAGCTTCTAAATGAAGTTGTTTTTGTAATAAGGACAAATTGTTGACTTTTAATACAAATCATAAAGATAATAATTTTTAAAGAAACTATATAATTAATGCTATGATTATATTAAATTGAGTTATTATTAATTGTTGAGAGTTAATGAGTGCTAACGAATAATCAAGTTAAGAGGCTATTTAAATATCCATTAAAAAACCGACAAGATAAAAGATAATCAGATAAAAAAAGAAAATAATCAAGCCAAAACCCAAAGAAAAACCACGTATGTCAGCCAAACTTAAGAATCTATTATAAAAACGTATTGAAGATGAACAAATTTTAAAGTAATTAGAGAACAAACCATTCGATTTCGGAGAAAATCAAAATACCATCATCAAGATAGCTGATAGCGCCAAAACAAAAAAGAATCTCAGAGATTTGGGGATCTCATTAGTTCATCTGATAAAAAAATAAAAACGAGTTGGGGTCAATCATATCGGCAAAATTATTAGTAGTTGTGACCATCTTCGGAAAGACATGAGTCACATCAGAAACTTAAAGAAAAGATGATATTGCAATGCCAATTATTTATTAATTATCACGAGTTAGCCATTTTTTGTTTCATCTCAATGATTTTATCATTATTGACTCTAATTTGCTCGCTTATCTGTTTTAATCGGCCAATGTTTTCAGCCCTTTCGTTAGGGCTGCATGTTTCGTTGGAAAGAGATAGAAGCTTTTATTGTTCTTCAATAAGCCTAACTGCTTCACGATTGATTTCAATTAGCATGGCTTTATCCAAATTATAGGAATAATTGTTAATTCCTATATTTCCCTTTTGTGAACCAAATTCAGGAACTTAATCGGTATCCCAATAATATGGAATATTTTAACGATCAGGCATCGCTGAATTGTAGACATCAGGTTCATTGCTATAAAATAGCTGCTCTGGTCTCTCTCTTTGAGTGATTGGTTCACAAGATTTTAAAATAAAGCTTTGTTCGTTAGAATGCTGATGGGCTTTGTCATAATTATCTCTATATTTTTATCTTGATTTTTCATTAAGCCTTTCAATCCCCTTTTATTGTGATTTTTGTTTCGAATTGATTGTTTGATTTGATTTCTTTTTGATATTTGATTTTACGTACGTATAAATTGGAGGGCGATTATTTTCCTGTGAAAGTGCATCTGGTTTAGAAATTTATGATTTTCTAATTTAATTTTTAGCTTTTTCTTTCCCGACACTTCTCGTTTCGTATCTAGGACACTATTAAATTTATTATTCGGGCAATATCTCATTGCCTTCATCAAATTACAGTTGAGATTAAACAATTATATTCCGACTTGCTTCTTATTTGATATGAGACTTAATTATGCTTTCTCGATTCAAATCAATTTCCTATTATCTTTGCTTTACCAATTGTTATCTTCTATTCCATTATTATTTCTCTCGCTCATGAGTCTCCTTAATTTCCCGAATTTATTGAGAATGCTTTTTGAGGCTACTGATGAGTTCTTCATTAGTCTTTTCAAATTTTTCCTTAAAATAATTGATCTCTTTATTCATAGAATTGATAATTTACTTTTTTTCGATATTTTCTTGTTTTAATCTCTATAAATTTCTAACTATTTATTATCTCTCTCTCCCATGTTTATTCTCTCTCTCTTTTAAGGTTTATTAGGTTTTGTTTTTGATTTGAAAGATCTCCTGCTTTAGTTGCATATTTTAATTTGTAAGTGACTCAATCATATCGACACTCTTGCTGTATTTTTCAATTATTGATGTTGTTGATTTTTATTTCATGTCCTCCAGCATTTTGTTTTTTTATTGCAGTTTTGAATTGGCCTCTCTTAGCTTTTAAATCATTTTATTTTGCTATTAAATTTTGAGGCGAAACTCATCTATATTCTTGAATGATTTAGTTTCAATCTATTTTAATTTTTGTAGTTATCTTTAGTATTCTAGAAGTCTTCCCTTGTTTTAATTATTCAACTTTTCGAACAACTTCATCTTTTTAACATTCTATTCTTTCCAATCTCTCAATTTCTTGTTTTCATGAATAAACTCTTATAGTTTTTTGGTTTTTGGTTATAAGGATTAAATTCTCTTTTTCAATTACTAGTTTATCAAGATCGATTCATTTATATTTTTACTTTTATCATCTCGAAGGGTCTTAACGTTTGTCTTTAAATACTAATTTTATTTTTGTAGCTCTTTTACCTTACTTTGGAGATCAAGCATGGCATTAACATAAGACTTGCTTTTTGTTACAGCAGAATTATTGATTGCAGGTTGCTTCAAAGAATTGAAGGAAATAGAATTATTTTCCTTTTAAAGTGATTAAAAAGTTTAGTTTCTTACTAAAGTATGCTAATCTTGTTAATATATGGAGTTTGTGCTCATTAATGTCCATTCATTTCCAAATTTGGGTTGTACTACAGGTGCAGTTTGCTTTAACCAATGTTCAAGTTGCCTTGATGATATAGAATCATTCTCATTATTCTAATACTCTGAGAATACTGAAGTTTTTTGCTTTTATCCTTGTCGCATGATAACTAACCGAAATTATTTGAATATTATTAAAAAATTATATCAGATCACCCTTATCAAAAGCTTTTTTTATGAATTAGATTGTAAATGCTACTACGCCTGGGCTTTACATTTGTTAACTAAGGTAATTCCGCTTTCATCTAAGCAATCATATCATAAAATTCACGCCAAATCATAAATTATTTTTGTGAGGGAAGTGGTCTGAGTGAGCTAAGTTATTTGATTGCTTCCTTTTACATCCATTGATAGTTATAGTATTCTTTTCTCAATGATAAATTTTTCCAAATATTAGGAGTTTTCGACAGAAATTTCGAGCTCATCCTCTCTTGAGGAGTATTATAGAAAAAATTGTTATATTTAGTTGTATAAGATTCGTAAGCAAGCCTTGCCAGATAGAAAGAACTAAATTAGAAACAGCATGGATGAGTAGAAATTAATTGATTTACACATTCTAAAAATTAAATATAGATTGGGGAAGATTAATGAATTTTTTCTCTTTAAAATCCTAATCTTCGACTGAAAGGGTGTCCAAAAGAAATAAATTATTTTTAAACAAGAAGACTGAAACCATGCATAGTACGATAAAAGGGATCTATAATAAGTTGCACAAGTGCAGATACTTGGCACACTCGATCAAAGCTCATATTTTATTACAAGAGAACTTCCTTTGGTGCCTAAATTCAAAAACAATTACTTTCAATTGATCAACCGCTTGATAAGCGCATTTTAAGAGATTTGATACATCTTAATACCATTTTCCTATAACTTTGAGGACAGAGTTATCTCTTGCGTAGTTGATAATTATTTTTTTAAAGATGCTATTAAGAGATGAAAGATCTGCAAACTTCATAGAAAAATCGATATTGTCTTTTTCTCTATAGGATAACTACTACTCTCGCATATCAATGACGTATAAATCACGACTGATATGTTTCAGATAAGTTCTATTATATTTATTATTTTATTGATTCACTTTAGGCCGGGCTCCTCTCCAAAGTCCGCTTTTAAAGCAATAAGAATAATATGAAAGGACTGGAATACGATTTCCATTTCTTATTTTTAAGCACTACTCTAATAAGTTTTTCTAAATGCTCTTGGAAACTATCTAAATGACATACTTTTTACAAAATATTTTGGATAGGTTGGACATAAGGTGCCTTTTGAATTTTTAACTATCATATACAATTCCCAGTCCATTCTCATTCTTTGCATTTCAGCAAGACAATCATAACTAAGAGCTTCTTCATATTACAAAGAATTTTTCAAAAAAAATGGAAGATGGGTGCACCCAAAGAGTATTGTTTGATATATTTTCTGAAGATCTGAAAAAGGCTTTATTTTATAGATAATGCCAGTTCTCATTTTTATGATGATTTCTTTTTTTTCAATATCGATTTCTTACATATAGCCATAGGGCAATGATATTGGTAAACAGGTTTCTTCAATTTTATTATTTGAATTCATTTCTCCGTTATTTTTAGGGTGAATTTAGTAAAGGGCCAATCTGTAATTAGTTATTATTAACTCTTGTCCTCCTTTAATGATTTTGGAATCTCCTTTGAGCAATATTGGATAATGAATTTCAGACAGAAGTTCTTCTTGAGACAGGAAATGCAAGGAATGAGTTGATATTTCTGATTAACAATCAAAACTGCAATCTGGAGAAAGCGGATCAACGTCAAAGAGAGATCGAGACTTAAGTTAAAGAATATTTTCAGTTTTTTATTGAGACTCTTCTTGCTCCATTTTGTGCAAGAAATTTTAATTGAGTAAATAATCTAATTCTTATTAAATCTCTTTTATTAAGACAAGCCAATAAGTTCAATATATATGAATGAATTAATGAAAGATTAACTATTTATAATTCACTTATCCAATGAATTTATTTCAAGTTTAATTAATAATTATTAGCTTAAATTTGAGAATAAAAATATATCAATTAGTTAAAATTAAAATAGGTGTTTTAATTTAAATAAAACAAATAAAATTGTATTTTAGTTTTCTATATGTTACTACTGCAATAAAATTTTCTAATAACAACATTGTTATTATTATAAATGCCAAATGAATATTTCAGTCTTTCAAACTGAAGACATTAACCAATTATCAAAAAATAGCATGATAATTCAAGTGAATATTAATTCAAATTATAGAAAAGAAATATATTAAAAATGTAGTTATATCAATCAAAATTATTGAGAGATCATATTTTCATTCACCTTGAACAATTTTGATAACTATCTCCTTTGTTTGTAAAGTAAAGTCGATCTGATAAGGATTATAAAACTAGCTAGTGCTCCAATTATGAGTAAAACTATAAATAGATGATTCTATTTTGAAAAATCTTTTCCTATATTTAGGACAAGGCCAATAATAATTTATACGATTCCCACCACAAAATTTCCGATAGCCATTGATAGAGTAGACAGCATTTATGTTTTTGACTTATCTCCATCTGTGATTGACATGACTTCATTACCAGCACACATATTAAAAGCTCCTCCTAAAAAAAATCCAATAATTTCTGAAATGACCATTGTTAATATAATGTTCATTTGCATTGTAAAGAATAAAATAAGGCATCCGCAAATAATGATGCATGCATAAAAAAGACTGTAACTTTTTAAATTTTTATTAAAATTGTGAAGACACTTCTTTCCATTCGATAGTTATTTGTACTCATCCTCATTTACTTTTGCCTTTTATTTGTAAAAATATCCGAGGAAAGCTGACCCAAAGACAGTGCAAACGTTGAAAAACGAGGGTGCATATGTGGCATAATCAGCATAGTTTAAGTGAGTTAGGTAAGTTGGCATCCACAACAAGAATCCATAGAGAATCGATTTAAGCAGCGCCATTGTTAGCAGAAACAGTTTGTTTTTGTGACTCACCATGATCTCCTTTGAAAAATTTAAAAACTCAAAAAATTTGTCCTTGCGCGTCTTTTAGTTCTCAACTTGACTCACGAGGTGCTCTTAAAGTTCATCCGGCTTTACATGATCCCTGAAAGTGAAGCAAATTAGAAGGGCAAAAATAAAGTAAATAATTCCCCCCATAATCATCACATATTACCAATCAAAATTGAGGACCTTTAAGATCAAATTAGCAAGCAAAAAGCCGAGAATATTTCCAACGTCGCCGTTAGCAGACCATATTCCTAAAATTGTACCCTACTTTTCAACATTGAACTGATGACTTACCAAATATAGGAGAACAGGCCAAGCAGTGAATTGCCCAAAGCCGAAGAGGATCAGAGAGATGCCTGGTATTACGTATCTGATGAAAAAGGGCTGATCACCAATGGTTCCACTGCTATCTGTTAGAATTAGACTCATGATTGGGATAACAGTGTATGAGATGGCAGTGATTATTCCGAATATTAGGTAAATTGTGGTCTTTTTGGTGTGTCCTTCAATGAAAAATCGAAGGAAGAATCCAATTCCAAGAGAGATATAGACCAATCCGTCGAAAAGACCCAGGAATAATGAATCTAATTAAAATCTCTCTTAGAAGTGAGGCTTTACAGCGGAGTAGCTCATTCTAAGGATGTGAGCTGCAGAATAAGCAAAAAATGTAAGGAAATATGTTAGGTATTTCATCTTGGCAATAAATTACTAATTTATTCTTTTTTCCAAAGATATTACACATCTTATCAATATTCTACCTTTTATCAACTTATACAAATTATTAGATTACTTAATAAAAATTAATTCTGCTATTTTTATTGATTTACTTTATGAATTGCAAATCCAATTGTTTAATTTAATAAATTTAAGCTTAAAAATTTAGTTAAGAGTTAATTTGGAATATATAAGAAAAGCTAAAAATATGTCAGAATATTATTTATGGTAGGCTAAACTAAATTTGCTTCACTGATTGACTTTTAACAAACTTTCGAATTTATCGCAAACATGTACACATTAAAAATTAATTATCTTTAATCGGAATAACATTATTACATGTATTGATAGATCTAATATTCCCACGAATCAATTAACCCACTTATTTTTAATTTTTGAGATACTTCAGTTAAATTTATTTGTTAATTATCAACTAAGTTAAGTTATTGTGCTATTAATTTATTCGACAGTACTCACAAATTCTTTGATGTAAAAAATAGTTCATAATGGAATCACTTACTCCATCGTGGAAATGATGGATGACTTTCCCTTTGGGCAACTGAAGTAAAAAGTAGAAGATGAAAGCAGGGTACTTGTGCAAAAGTAACTTATTTACCATTCTTAAAGAGAAAGAACAATTCTATAAAAAATGGCTTCGTTTCTTTCAGGAATTTCTCACGAATTTATGATAAACTTCCATCATGCATCAGAATAAGGTGATTAAATGTGTTATTTTTATTACGAGTACGCTCCGTTAACAATGTAAAAATGGGTATTAGACTTGGGAGATGATGTTGTAGAAGAACTATAGTTCTCAATGCTTAGCTTAACTCACTATCTCACTGAAAAAGGCATTAAATTTAAGTTTGATCCCAAATGTTTGGGTCTCAGTAAAGGAATCAAGGCTAAGTACTTCTTGAATGAGTTTTCTATAGATCCTGATCACAAACTTGCAAATTACAGATAAATATAAAAGCAGATTAATTAATTTTTCCTGAACTTTAAAAACTCTATGCCTCACTCAAAAGTAAAATAATAAAAAATAAATGTTTACGCTGATAGAAAAAGCGCAGATTCAACTCATTTTCTTGCTTCAATTACCACTAGAGAATCATGGGACACTAAAATTAATAAAAGTTTCAATAACATTAATGGCAATAATGGTAATAATGGCAATATGATTAAAAATAAAAATTTGTCATAAAAGATTTAACAATCGAAAAAGAAATGCATGCTCATTCTGTAAAGACTTAAAAATATTAAATCTTTGAAAGCCTGATAGTCAATAGAAATTATATATAAAATCTCATTTATCAATATCATTTCATCTTCTAACTGAAGATCCCATGGAATTAGTTTCTTCTTCTTTGTCCGAATAGATTTGTTTTTACAATTGCCTAATGCTTAATCTTTAATCTAAGAGATACTTTAACTCATTTTCCACTTATTCAGGAAATTATTCGTAGCTATTTTTAGAGTAAAGTAACACTATTAAATTTTTTAATCCATTGTTCTCTTTTAATAAAGTGTTGATGCTTATTTTTAGGCATTAGATGCTAAATTGATGACTTCTATAATCAGCTTCTGTTCGAGATTACTATGTTTGAGACTCTGTATGAGTTATTCTTCCAAATGAAAGATTATCCCTGTTTTAATATAATTGAACCTATTGTCTCAATAGTTCGATCGTTTATGCATGCCTATCTCTTTCTTGTTGGCAGCAAATCATTTCTTTTGCTAATTAATTTAATTATTATTCCACCTTATTGGATATGTCCGCAAAATGTATCAAATATATATCATACGTTTTTTGAAGTTTTTGAAGTTAATTCTTTATAATGTTTTTCTAGATTATCTAATTAATACTTAAGATACAGCTTGGTGCTATGAAATTGCGAGATGCTAAATTTTCTCTTCAAGAAGCTTGATCTTTTAATTTTCTATTTCTAAGAATTAAATCTTTTACCTTTTCTCTTCAATAGTTTGAGTTTTTGAGTTTTTCAAATACAAAATTTCCTCTTATAAGAGTTTTATCTTTGCATTTTTCTCTTATATGTCTTTTTGTAAATGTATTTTTTCTTACCAGTTGCTGTTTTAAATACTATCCCTAGATTGTTTTTATGATTAATATTTTTTCAATTTTTACGATGATGATAGATATTGTTATTGGGCAAGATTGTATTGTTATTGCAATTTATTAAACTTTTCTTGCTGGGAATTGATGATTTTTTTGTATTCTAATATAATGTTTTACCACTAAACCATTTTACTACTATCGATTGGTTGACTGCTGCTATTAATCAATTATGAAGCTCTCTTATAGGCTTCATCCAAATTGGTTACTTGAAATACTTTGAATAGTTGTTCCACTTCTGTCTGATAAATTGTAATTTATCGTTCAAAATGATTAATTCTAATTTAATATTTTCTATTGAGTATCTTAGTTAATATTGCAGTTACCTATGATTATGCCAATTGCTTGATCAGTTTGCCACATTTTTGCTTGTAGTCGATATCATCTACCATAGATTTTTAAAGGGTGCATTCTGAAACGACTGAAATATGGTGGTTAGTATTGTTTTTTCCTGGATTGGAAAATATTCTCCACTCCTTCATGATTAAAAATAACAATATTTTTATTTGTAAAACTATTATAACTCTTGTTTTTAAATTTCGCAAAATAACCGCTTATACAATGACAAATATTAATAAATTGTTCGAACCTTTTATATGCCAATTAAGTCTAAAATATTATAGAAATAATTGTTAATTCTTTATTAAATTTGATATATATTAGAGATTACTATCATTTAAGAGTTACTTTTCCACCAACAAATTCTCCATAGAGTATAACAACCTTTTTAACTGGCATCTATGTGATCAAACTAATAGTTAAAATATCAATTTAATCTACTTAATTCCAAAACTCATATCCTGATTCCATTTCACAGTAAACTTATGCCCCCAGACAATTGAGAATATGCATGCTTTTAATCACAACTTCCTCTATTTATGCATCGCAATTAAAAGGATATTAAACTTTCACTCTATTCTACCCAAATTTTAATCGATCCTGAATAAATCGTAGGGAAAGTTCTTTCAAGTTAATATTTTCGGCTTTATAACAAATATTTGAGTAGTCAGTAGAATACATCTAAAAAGCCTATATTTTTATTGGAAATTTAAATTATGATTTTTTTGAATATTTTTTTGGAATACTATTCATGGCATTGACGACATTTTAACGAGAAGAGCTTAATTATTTACTATTTTTATAATTATAACTATATTGCTTTATCTTAATATCGGGACCATTTATCTTTTATTGTTTATATTTATAATTGTTTTGGGTCGAACGTATATTTTATGGAACTTTCGGCAATTCAGCCATCAATTGTGAAACATAGTATTTTTGAATATTTGGATTAATTTATGATCGGATTCTTTAGTTTTTAATATTTGATTAGACACTTATTTAATCATTGACTACATTATTTTATTATATTTTAGGTTGATTTGATTTTTGATGGATATTTTGCCTTCGATCATGGTAAATATTGTTTTCATTACAAGGATTGATTTAATAATTGTGAAATTTATAATCTTCTTGATCTTTGGTATTTAACATTTTTTATCCTTTTTAAAATAATTTAAAATTTATTCCCTGCTTTTTCCCCCTGATCATATATTCACGATTTTAATGAATAGTTTGGAATTGCTTTTTGCATTTATTCATCTCTTATTCAATAGAATACAGCATTTTTCCGTTTATCCTTTTACTAATCAGATTAAACTCTTAGTTTACAATAAAATTTGATTCCCATTCCCCTTGAATTCTAATTCTTTGATAAGATATATCTTTCAAGAGAGTGAGTTTGCATAATTACTTCATCCACCTTTCATAATGAAAATGAATAATCATGTTAATTCTTTCCTGTCCTTCTGACCAATTATAGAACAAGTCTAAAGCTTAAACATTTCTATACTTGTAAGCATCTTTTCTTAATTATTTTTCTTCTTAAAATATTTCCAATTCATTTTTGTAAGAAATTATCTTCATGTCAATCATATTTAATATTCTGTTGTGATTTCTGCCTTGCTCTAAATAACTTTTTCTCAAGTTAAATTCATTTTGCCTTATTTGTTTATCAATAATTTAATCCTAGAATATTTCTGATAGAAATTATTTACTTTTGCGAAAAATTATCATTCTCCTTTGGCAATTATATGATTATTATAGGGAGGAATGATGGAATGATGGAATGCTAATAAATTTTTAATACAGTAGTCGAAATTTGTTAATATTCTCAAAAAGAGAATCATTCTTTATTGCGAAAATATTTTTACTGCGTATATTTCCCTCCATACATTTTATGGCTTAAGTTTCAATGACATTGTGGCCTAATATGAATGGTTTTTTCTCGATAAAATTATAGAGAGAAAACTCTTTGATTAGTGAAGAAGGATGTGGAATTGGCATTTTCTTTTTTTTCTTCATCAAAACAGCACTTGTATTATCGATAAATTTTTAAGCTCCTCCTTGAATAAATATAGATAGCAAGGCTCTCTGATTCTCCATTGATGTTTGACAGATATTTATATACTTAAATTAGTGAGAAATACCTTATTATTAGCTATTTCAATATTAAAAATTAGTGTTATCTGCGATTTATTAAATATATTCATTATGATAAGCAAGGACCAGATATATTTTTTACAATCATATATTTAGTCACTTATAATTGTGTCCTCTTATTTCTACCAATCCATATGAAAAATCATTTCCTTTCTTTCCTTTATTATAAAATAATTATTATGAGTTGATGACGATCAATTGCTATTTAAAAAAATAATGCATTCAAATTAATATCCTTTATTGTATAATAGCCTTTTTTCTTGAATTATTATAATTTCGTTTGGATAGGCATTTTAACGGATGGTAAAAATTATCTAAAACTACACACTTCACGAACAAATTGGAGAAGGAGAGTATGGCAAAGTTTACAGAGGAGTCGATAGTCGCAACGGAAAAGAAGTGGCTGTGAAAGTCATCCTAGCTCGCAAATTCAAAGAAAATCCTAAATTATAAGAGTGCACTCTCAATGAAATCGAAGTTCTTTCCAAAATCGATTCTCCCCACATCGTTAAATTTATCGAAATCTTAAAGACTGTTAATAATTTTTACTTCTTCTATTAATATTGCAACGGAGGCACTCTCGATCAGTAGATCCATAAAAATGGATTCTTAAAAGAGCCTAAAATTTTTGATTATATGGAACAACTTTTAGAAGCCTTTAGAATATTAACTGCCAGCAACATCATGCATAGAGATTTAAAACCTTCAAATATTATGATTCATAACGGTAAACTGAAATTAGGAGATTTTGGTTTTTGTAAAAGTTTGGAAAGCCAAAGAGATTTAGCTCAAACTATGCTAGGGTCGCCAATCTATATGGCTCCTGAAGTTTTAAGAGGAGAAATATATACAATAAAAGCAGATATTTGGAGTTTAGGAGTAGTAATTTATTAAATGGTCTATGGATTTTGCCCCTATGAAGAAAGCTCTATTGCGAAACTAATCAACTTGCAATAGCATCAATAACTTCAGTTCAATAAAGATATTAATCCTATTTCTCCGATTTTAGAGGATTTGTTAAAACGAGCTCTAGTTAAGGATCACTTCAAACGCATATCATGGGACGAGCTCCTCAGCTTTACTTTTAAAAATGGAAAACTAAATCTCTCAAATCAACAGCTGACTTATTATCGTCCACTGACTTAAATGAATAAATTACCAAAACAAGAAAACGACATTTTCCAATAGAAAGAAAATAAACCCTCTATTGATGGGAAAAATTTCAAAAAAAAAAATAAGATAGAGGAAGAAGTCCATGGAGTAGAAATTCACAGTCGACTTATAGAGATAATTCAAGTCATGGATAAAGTTATAAACGAAAACTTATATCCATAAATCACTTGCCAACTTGCCCTCAAGATTTATAAATTAGTAGTAAAATAGCACTCCAAACTCGGAAGTAAAAAAGAGTATTTAAAAGAAAGAGCATAGCTTACTGAAGCAGTCAGTCAAATTGAGGCTTTACTCTTGGGCGAAAAAAATACAGATGAGGCATACTTGATATCTTTCTTACGAGGAAAGCAAGATTATAATGAATAGTTATCTAAATTACTGAAGATAATTGAATCATTAGACATAAATTCAGCATCATCAAATTTTACAAATAAAAATATTGAAAAAATATTCTAAGAGATTCGACTGAAAATTAATTCTTGATTGCTTTAATATAATTATTGCAATATTTGTATTTAATTTAATAAGGTAGTAAAAAATAAGAGAGATAACATATAATATGATTCCATTGATTAGATATACAAATAACTAAGAAGAAAAACATATTGATGTTATTCGAAAAAGTATCTCCTTTAATAAGCCTTTCTTCAATTTTTAGCAAATTATCTAAATGGAAAGAATATTACTTGATGTAAATGTGAGAATAGTTTTGTTAATTAAAAATAAAGACGATTAAAACATCTTTGTTTTGATAAAATTTCATCATTTTTGATCATTAGAAGCTAAATTAATAAAAGTATATATGTTGTGAAGTGTTTCAATTTTTAACAAAATGAAAAAACATTATTGTTATCTCTTATAAAAAAAACAGGTAGAATATTAATATGTGATCAAAAAGTAGGAGAATATTGCTAAAAGAAATATTAGTTTTTTTATTATGAAATACCTGACGTACGTCTTGACTTTTCTTGCCTATGTGGCAGTTCACATCCTCAGAATGAGCTACTCCGCTGTAAAACCAAAGTTCTAAAAAGCTTTTTAACTGGATTCATTATTCCTGGGCCTTTTCGATGGATTGATCTATATCTCTCTTGGAATAGGATTCTTTCTTCGATTTTTCATTGAAGGACACACCAAAAAGACCACAATTTACCTAATATTCGGAATAATCACTGCCATCTCATACACTGTTATCCCAATCATGAGTCTGATCCTGACAGATAGCAGTGGAACCATTGGTGATCAGCCCTTTTTCATCAGATACGTAATACCAGGCATCTCTCTGATCCTCTTCGGCTTTGGGCAATTCACTGCTTGGCCTGTTCTCCTATATTTGGTAAGTCATCAGTTCAATGTTGAAAAGTAGGGTACAATTTTAGGAATATGGTCTGCTAACGGCGACGTCGGAAATATTATCGGCTTTTTGCTTGCTAATTTGATCTTAAAGGTCCTCAATTTTGATTGGTAATACGTGATGATTACGGGGGGAATCATTTACTTTATTTTTGCCTTTCTAATTTTCTTTACTTTCAGGGATCATGTAAAAATCGACGAGGAGCTTTAAGATAGCCTCCTTAGCCAAGTGGAGAACTCAAAGAGCCGAAAGGACAAATTTTTTGAGTTTTTAAGATTTTCAAAGGAGATCATGAAAAGTCACAAAAACAAAATGTTTTTGGTCTCGATGGGTCTACTCAAATCAATTCTCTACGGATTCTTGCTGTGGATACCAACTTATCTCACTCACAAAAATCACGCTAACATTGCCACATGGGCTCCTACAATTTTCAACGTTTGTACTGTGTTTGGGTCAGCTTTGCTAGGATATTTTTACAAATAAAAACCAAGAGTAAATGAGAATGACTACAACTAACTATCGACTGGAAAGAAATGTCTTCACAAATTTTACTAAAATCTAAAAAGCTACAGCCTTTTTTATTCATGCTTATTTATCGGCTTTTGTCTTACTATCTTTTTTAGTGCCGACGATTTAAGTGTTGTGGTCACAATGTTTCTTTCAGCGACTATTGGTTTCTTTTTGGGAGGAGCTTTTAATATGTGTGCTGGTAATGAAGTGATGGCAATTACAGGAGGAGTCGAGTCAAAAGTATAAATGCTTTCAACTTTATCGATGGCTATAGGAAATGTGATGGTGGGAATTGTTGAAATTATAATTGGCCTTGCCCTGAACGTGAAAAAAGATTTCTCAAAATAAGGTAATTTATTTATTGTCTTACTATCGATTTGTTGCCTTGCTGCTTTTATCCTTTTTATCAGGTCAACAATGATGCACAAACAAAGAAGGAAAGAGGGGAAGTTATTAGATATAAAAGAAAGTGAAACAATTATTTCATAAAATTGATTATATGCCATCTTTACGATTGTTATTATTCTCATATTACTTTAATTTATAATTGGATATGATATTGGAAAATAATTAATTTAATTGATAAAAAAAGCTTTAAATCTATAAATAATAGATTTCTTACTGTAATGAAAATAATTAATAATAAGCTGGCATTTATTCAAAGGTTAACTAATTTTTAGCGTTTATTCATCATCAATTATTTGTTTAGTATTTCCTCTGGTAATAGCTATATTTTTTCACTCCTGAGGCTCCCACCGTAGTCCCCGAATTTTGTGTTCCTTCACGCTACTGAATATATCGAGCTGATTAAGTGTTGACGGCTGTATTGGGGTTGCGAATGTACTGAGAAGAAGTTATCACTTGACCTGATCTAAAGGTAGCTGAACTTTGTGCTAGATCTCTTGGCTCATGAATACCCGAATGATAACCACTTTGGTAAGTCGATTATTGGTTTCCTTCCACAGTACCAGCATCACGAGTATCTCCATGAGTATATTAAAAATAATTATGTCCGTAGGTGTCCTCGCTTTCTGATTTGTTTCGTTCTATATGGGATATAACGATTGATTGTTTACCTTCTTCTCTGAGATTTACTGTGTGTTTTGTTCCAATTGAGTTTGAATTCTTTGGACTCTGGATGTCTTTTTAACTGATTGTAATTTTCAAGATATTAATTTCCTTTTCGGCATTTTTAAGTTTTGCTAAAAGTGCCTCAATTTATTGATTTAATCTTTGTATTTAAACTTCAAGTCCTCTCTGAATTGATTGACACTGATTGTGGTTGTTGTTTTATTGGATGATAATATTTAACCTATTAATTTCGCTTTAAAGGTATCGAGTTGTTTCACGACTCTTATTAATGCTGCTTACACTATTATCTCGTAATTGTCTATTTAGACGTTCAATCTCAAGTTAAAGATTACGGATGGTGACTTTATTGGTCGGATCCCTTCCGTTTCTATTAAGTTATTCAATTTGCTTAGTCATTCGACTGATTTAAAACTATAAATTTTGAATGGTTATGTTACACTGCGCATGATCGTTATCCCTAAACTTTGAAGTTCTGAGTTTGTTCTTCAATATCTAGATTTATTTTTATTTTTATCTTAATGAGCTGCTCACCAAGTCTTCAATGAACTTTTTACCTAGATACCTTGTGGGTTAAAAATTATCATTTTCAAAATTAGACAAGTTACTAATCAAGTCATCAAACTTTTTAGCAAGCAAACTGTAGGTCTTATACGTTGAATTATCCTTTTCTTTGTTTAGGATCCTCAGAATAGATGGAGTCATATTTTTATTTTCCATCAAGGCATCGTAAAGAGAAGCCACCATAGCTTTAGCCTTTCCAATTTACATCACTAATTACTCATTTTGCTTTTTTACTTGCCTGATCTATTCATTAGAATTTTTGACAATATTGGCAAGAACAAATCTTTCTTCAAGGAAAGATCTCAACATCATTTGATGGTCGCTTGACCACCCTCCCATCTTCGAAAATTTTCTATCCAAAGAGTTTTCGAATTCCTTGAGCTGAGAAGTTAGCTTGCTGTTGACATCCTTAACTTTTCCTTCAAAGTTGAGTCTAAAAATAAAATTAATATCATCATCTAGGTCAAGTTATATCTAAGGATATGTTCTCTTCAATCTTGTAATCTCAGCTATCAATTTTTAAAGAAGTAAAACTTTGGCCAAATCTTATCTGACTTCTGTTGGACCTTTTGGCACTGGTATTTTAACCAATTTTTATTTTTATTTTTCCACGACTGTTTCTCTGATAATTTCATGTATTTTGGGATATTTAATAAACCTTCTAAATTTGCTGAGATATTGCTAAATCATAGAAATCCGTTGTGCAGAGCTGGGCTGCAAACTTTTTATTTTGTTGAGCTCAGTCAAAAAGTCTGCAAACCCCTTTTATAAATCTTCTCCGATTCTTTTATACTAGGCTGCCTCAGCGCTTATGTCAGCATTGATATTAAGCTCATCATTATCAATGATTTGATTAACGTATTTGAGAACCTAAACAATCTGGGGCATGACCACTATCTTTTAAACAATTTTTTAAAGGACATAAGGAACTTCAATAATCCTGTCCTGTGTGATAATCACCGGATCCATCTATTTTTCCATCACTTTAACCACAGTTTTGAGAGTTTATTCTATAAATCCCACTTTAGTTTCAATAATTTTTTATTTCTACTTGATCAACTCTTTTTAAATCTATAGATTCACTGTTTTCAGGACTGTATTGGTTCGTTCAGGACCAGGAATATTCTTCTCATGACGCTCTTTAATGATTGAAACTTACTTTAAAAGATGAGGCACCTAAATTAATCTCTACACAATCTTTTCGATATATTTATTAACGTTAATAATTTTCGGCACAATTCTGTCAACTATTTCAATTGTCGGTGGCACATAAACAATTTTAGGCTCTTTTTCAAACTAATAAATTTTAGGAATTTCTTGAATAACAGGCACCAACTTTTCTACCAAATAAGGAACTTCTTTGAGCTGATCGATGATAGTTCGTGTTTCAACAATTTTTTCCTAAAAACGATCCACCTGTTGTATCTCCTTTTCTATATAGACTTTGGGAATTTATTGAAATTGATACTTATCTTGAATCACCACCCTTTCTTCAATTTGAGGGATGATTTGGGGCTATCTTTGAATAATAACTTTCTCAACTATCTTTTCAACAACGTGGGGGACTGGCTCAACGTGAACAGTCTCAGTATTAATATAAACGGGCACTGTTTTTTACAATGTTATCGGAACTGGAACCTCGATGGGCTTTACTAAAATTTTATCCACGTTGTGCACAATATGCTTTTAAACAGGTATTGTTACTATTTTATCTACATGCATAGTGACAGGAACTTATTATTTGTGAACCCGAACTCTCTATTCTATAACTTGTTCAACTTGAATATTAGTTCTAGTTTACAGATCTACCACCATTTTGGTATCTCCTGGCACCTCAACAAGTCTGTCTACCGTAATATATACAATTTTTTACCGATCTACATAGACAGGCACTTCAACCCGGCAAGGTTTTTATATGATATGTTCGACTGGCGGACTTGCAACTGGTACCTCTACAATTTTCTCCACAATTTTTTAAATGATCTGAGGAACTTCCACGATTCTTTCAATAATTCTCGGAACTATTACAATTTTTTAAACAATTCTTTAGACTTCCACACATTTAGGCACTTATACAATTTTTTCAATAATTTTTTCCTTGGTTGTAGGAACTTCTTTTATCCTTTAATAGTACATCTCCATAGGAATTGTTGTTTCTTCTTTATAGTACACTGGTATTTCTTATTTCATGATGTATGGCACATTTTTGGTCACCTACACAGGCTGCTGTTCATAAAGGACAACATTCTTTATGACCTCAACGGGAATATGCTTTTCGTATTCCACAGTCTCAATGAAAGGGACTTGATGGATTTCAGTTTCAATTTTCACTTGTGGAACTATTATAGGAATCTAAATATATTTCTAGACCTCTCTGATTTCAATTTATTTTTGGATGGTTATTATTGGCACTTCGACTTCGACGATTTAAATCTATTTCACAATCTTTAGAATTTATCGAATAACCTCTATTTATCTGGGAGGCTTTTCAATAATTTTTTAAACAGTTACTATCTTCTCTATAATTTGAGGAACCTGCACTATTCTATCTTAGATATGAACAACTGAAACTATCTTTTCAACAATTTCCTTCACTACTTCAATTCTTGTTTCAATAAATGGAACCATTTCTGGAATTTTTTCGTATCTAATGACTTAGACGATCTTTTCAATGATCTGCGGGACAACAACAAGTCTTTACTTCTCTATGACCTTTTAAACTATCTTTTAAACAATTATTTCAATTGGCTTAAGAACTTATCTTTCAGTTTCAATATATCGGGGCACTTACTTGATTACTTATACTTATTGCAGTTCTCTTTGAATTACAATCTTCTCTTTCTCAACGATTATTGGCTTTTCAACCTCCACAATTCTTTATACAATCACCTATCTTGGTTATAAATGAGTTTGTTCTCTCACTTCAATTGCTACCCTTTCATTAACTTATGGATGGGACACTACTTTTTCAGTGTGAGATATCATCTCAACAGGCTTTTATCTGTAGAAAGGCACAGACTGTTGTGTTTGAACAATAAGAGCTTTTTAATCTGTGACAATATATGGCTTTTGGAGAGGAACCACTTATGATTGCATTTGATTGAGTTCAATTTTCTGAGGAACTCTCACCACATTATCGACAACTTTTTCAATGATCTTAGGGACTTAAACTATTTTGGGGACTGTCCTATAAACTTTAAGAATGTCATCGACATTAACCAAATCCATTATTTACTATTGTATCATGCCGATTACTCCTTCATCGATTTCTAACACAATTCCCTTCTATCTCTTCACTTTTTACATTTCCTCTAGTAAAGCCTTGAGAAGTACTCTAAGATGGAATTATACTCTTCTACTTTTCTCAGAGCTATAGGCATAGACATTTTCCACTTTTACCACCTGAGGAACATACCTAACAATATCAACAATTCTGTCAAAATCATCATTATTAATCATTTCAAGCATCTATTCACTCAAAAATTCAGCTAATTTGGGGTCAATTTAATTTTTAAGTTTGGGATACTTTTAATTTAACTTTTTTATATGCATCGCCAAAGCTTGAACCAGATATTTTGTGCGGGCATCCTGAACAGGGATTTACTTGGTAATTTTGACTTATTTTTCTATGGATACAGTTCCATTAATGCTAATATTTGATATCTTAGTGTTTGACATACGAAGAGTTTATAAAATTTGTTCGTCGAATCCAATTCTAAGATTGGGATTATCATTTTTGAGTTATTCTAGCTGTCTTTTATAAAGTTCACTTGCCACTCTAAATTTTTAAGCCATAATGGTATATTGTTCATCTTCTCTTCTCCTGAGTTCGCCTTGTTCAAGCTTCCATCTTAGTTAACTCAGGCTGGGAAGACCAAAAATCCAGCTTTCTATGCTCTGTTATAATTCACCGATAGACGTTTCCTTATTCTTGAGTTTGTTGAGTTCCCGATCAAGTTGCGAAAGATATGTTTTAATTGATTCATTTCTCGGATTGTTTTCTTCTTGGTAAAGGGTTTTTAGAAGATCTTTAATTTATGGAATCTCAGCAATATCTGATTTTTCCTTGATTTTATCTATAACAAATGATTTGATTTATAGTTATCTTCGAAGCTATTGAATTTGTGAGTTGCGCTGACCAATGATTGTTTTTAAATTTTGAATTTATATTTAAAGCCTGATTGCTTTTTCTTCTGCCTCCCGTAATCTCTCTTCGTAGTTGGCAATCTTCCTATCTTTCTCTGTTAGTTCATTTTATTTTTAGTTGAGAACCTTTGTATAATCCATTGATCTCTTTCCACCATTGGGATCCATTTGGCTCAAATTAAGGACTCTACGCATGGTTCCTTCCAGTTAATGCTAAAGCAGAAGAAGCCGTTTGTTGAAATCTTACTTGTACTACCCTTAGAAGACCACTCGATTTTTACCATTGAATTCATCCAAAAGTTCGAGAAGTAGTTATTTAGAATGGCGTAATGCTGCAAAATCAGTTTACCCGCTAATCACTACTTTTTTATCTGCATCCCACTCGACGGTACTGCGATATTGTGACAGCCCATCCCCGCTAACACTAAATGGATGTGCAATTACATTTTTTTATTGGAGGTGATAGTGATTCTGGAATGAGCCTCTTCGTTTTCTCCACTTTCGCTAACTATTTTAGAACTCGTCATTTTGCCGTATTTATGCGAATTGAGATAATTAAGACTGTTTCTGTATACATTAAAAAATACCTGTCCTCAGCTCCATTAGAATTTAACAAATTGGCATTGCTCTCTGTCTCACCCAAGCGCTGTTTAGAAGTGAAATTTGTCTATCTAACTGTTTTTTTGGTTTACTGCATTTATATAATATAGATTACCAGTAGGCGAAAAGGATTTAAATTATACTCTTTATTGATGCTGATGGGAAACTATTAAAAATGAAAGATATATTAATTGCATGGTTTTACTGATTTAATCACTTATTTCTAAGATATTCATGAAAGCATCTTACAAAGATGAGTATGATATGAATTATGAAATTGCAATGATTTAAACTGAAAATCAAGAGTGTAATTGAAATATGCTTTAACTCTGCCTGCTGGAGATAATATTTCACTTTAATTAAATGCAGATCTTAATAATAGGATTTTTCAATAATTTAAATTTAAAATATTAGTTCATGGAGGCAGATCATTAAGACAAGGAGTAAGATACAGTGGAAAAAAGGTTTTATTAAAAATTAAACCAGTTCTACTAAGAGTACTTCCTAACTAGTTTGCAAAGAGTAGCAGTCACTAGGTTCATTAAGGTGCATTTTGCAGATAAAAACAACTCCAAAGTTGACAGAATCAGACCTTGGCTGCTCGCCAAAATCAACAAAACATATATTCATCCTACTTCCCCCCTTCAGAAAGGATGCCCTGATATTATTCCGGGACTTCGAGCTCAACCATGGTGGTAAGAATATTTTAATTTAGGGATAGTAAATAATTTCCCTGGCTTCTCCATTTTGAATAAAACTACAAAGAGATAAGAGACTAAATATGTTCTCTCCGTAATCAAAAAGGGTTCCAACCATATAGAGGGCCTTCCTGGATATCTGAAAGAAAAGCCAAAGATGGAGTTGGTAATGAATCTATCGATAGCGGGCAGTGGAATGTCTTCTATCTTTAGCTTCATAACATGAAATTTGACTACAACTGCTAAAAACTTCCCTTTACTATGTCGATCATCCAAAAATATTTACCAAACAACTATCACCACGCCTTTGTAAGCGCCCTCACCACACACTCACATATTATGAGACACTACGGGCCAACGAATAAGAAACTCAGATTTCATTTACCTCTTATGGGAGTCAGTGGTAGTAGAATGAGAGTCGGGGATTAAATAAGGGAGCAACATGAAGGAAAGGCTTATGTTTTTGATGATAGCTTCGATCATGAAGCTTGGCATGATGGAAATTAAACAAGATTGATCCTTATTGTAGATCTGTGGCACCCCGATCTGACTGATGTTGAAATTAAATTTTTGAACGTGCTTCAAAATGCCAGATTCAAAGCTGAGGCCCTCTATAGCTAGATGGACCCATAAAAAGACAATTTTTACTCAATCATTGAAAGCGCAAAAACATTAATTCAAGACAATGCTTGGTGGGTGGTTAAAGAAGGATAACAATCATTAAAAGAAAATAAATAAATATAGGTTTGATTTCGAAAGGTTATTTTATGAATTAACTTTAAATATTATTTATAAGTAATATCGATATAATTTTATTGATTGAAGGTTAATTTGATTAATGGTGACATATTATTGAGATTATAGAATATAATTCAAATTATATATATTTATATGACCTATTGTTAAGAAATGACTGCTTAATCCACCTCATCTTCATCGTGATTAAATAAAATATGAGAATATTACATCATTTGATGGTGTTCAAGTCCCGACGATGTTTGCCTTTAAATCTTTTGCGGATATTGTTAACTTTCATTCTTTCAAAGGATGTCATGGATCCAAGTACCTTCGTATCTGTAAATTAGCGATATAAGGTCCCTTTGCTATCTTCATCTTTGACTTTGCTTTACTTGATTTGGATTGCTTTTTCGCTGGCTTAAAGTTGATTAATTTTATTGATTTTAGATACTGGCTTGTAAATCAATTATTCATCTAGTTAATTTTCCTTAATGGTTATTTTTTGAGAATATACAGGTATCATATCTATGTTTGGGCAAGGTTCAATGTTGTATTGACTTTAATAGATATATTTTTTATCTTATAATGCTTTTAATGAATAATAGTTGTTGCCTATTATTGGAGATGCAAATGAACTTTGATAACCATTTGATGTAGAAATCTCATTGCAATATTCTGGATAATAATCTTAATTAGTCTTGCCTTTTTAATTATTTTTATCATTCCTATGATTTGTGTATTCTTTTTAATAGTTGTTCATATATGGCTCATTAATCTTTTTGTTGAAAGGATTATAGTGATCTTACCCATAGCTTAAAGAAGAGCTTGTATAGAATTTAGGTGTTATTTATGGGAGTTAATGATTATTATTTGATTATTTTTATTCTGATATTTTACCATTGGAGGCCAAAATTTGATTAGAAATAGGATCATCAGTCTTTTTTATCGACCTCACTATTTTTTTCCTACTTTGATTACTCATAAGCTATAAGAGACTTTCAATATTACTTTTACTTTTCTTAGAATCTGAGGCCTTGTCTATCATGAGTGATTCTTAGACCTCTACTTCGAGATCATTAATTAAAGACTTTGGCTCGGCTGATTTTCTGCAAAATTAAAAATCATCTGTTTTATGATGCTGAATTTTTGCGGAGTAACGATACTTATCAGAGGCTAACTGATACTAATTAAAACCGTCTTTCTATATTTTTAGTTATTGGAGAGAAATCTGCGCACAAGATTCAGGTCTGATTTGTTTATTCTCCAAACTCTCACCAGAATTAACCCTAGATTCACTACGATCTGAAACTTCACCCATCTCATTTAGAAAAGACAAGTAATACTACTCTTTATTCTCTTCGTATAGGAAGATATCAGACTATTTAAATTTGTAACAGCGGCCATGCTTTTCAATTTATATAGAAAAGATGTCGCTGAGCCACTACAAGAGTTCTTGAGTTTAAGAGATACCTCGAAAGCATTTCGTAATCAATGCTTAAAAGATCTTCAGAAGTGCTTCGTCTATGATCGGATATTCCATGACAGTAAACTCAAAATTAGGGATGGCCTATTTTTCAATTAATTCCACAAACTAAGCCAAAATTCTTTTATATTGCTTGTCAGTATAGGTTCTCCCTGAGCTAGGACTCTGCATATCGTTGTCATCAAGCAGTAATCCCGGATGAAAGATGACACTTTTAAATACTTCAACATAGTCAATTTCTTCAAATTAGATTTCGAAGGTCAATTTCATGAGCTGGTAGTAGAAAGCTTTCAGTAGAGCTGATTTGCCCTTTACTATCTTGATTATTCTGCCTGGGGCAAGCAAATTATGTTTGAAGAAGTCTGGATAAAAGTGAGCGTCTGGGTAAATTAGGTTGGCAGATCTGTTACTCTTGAACTTAGAAAGAGATAGTAGCTCTGTGCTGTTCAAGATAAGTTTGTATATCTCTTGGTAAGATCTTCCTTCTTTAATTTCGCTCATTAATTATAGCGACATACCATACCAAATATTACATATATACACCAGTAAATATGATAAAATAGAAAGTAAAAAAACATGAGGATGTTGATCCTCAGTTTTGAAGATAAGAAGATCTTTAAGCAGAATATCAGAATAGATACTATAAAAAATATATATTTTATTAATATTGCTACATTTAGATAAGTCTTGATCCTAATTAGAATTAAGTTAGTCTTTCATTAATATTGCTACACATTTCAAACAATCAA
>Ga0302188_10000187_pt1 | contig 51442 bp, 59 predicted proteins | sample II_Bog_E2_1_FD_198783 | JGI IMG/M metagenome (GOLD analysis project Ga0302188, IMG submission 198783) | Peat permafrost microbial communities from Stordalen Mire near Abisko, Sweden - II_Bog_E2_1 | ecosystem: Environmental > Terrestrial > Soil > Wetlands > Peat | place: Sweden: Abisko... | reverse complement strand
CGCTGACTTGCAGAAATCGGAATAAAATAATCTTCCAACTGCGAAATAGGATTGTAAACCGAATCGACGCTCTTTGCAGCCGGGTTGCTGCCTAAGAATTGTGGAATACGTTTTTCATTTAATTCATTTTTAAAGTTTTCAACGATCCATGACGATCTATCGTTACGATTCATACCAACGTCGATATACCAAACATTACGGGTAGGCGCGCGTTGAACTCTATGAATAACAGCGGCATCTTCTAAAAGCTCCCGTTGTTTAAATGTTTTATAAATCTGTTCTAACCACGATTCACCGAATGGATACATCTGTTGATAGCGATCAGTTGATTGTTCATCATAAGAAGCGCCAGCAAATTTGCCTTCTGATAGCGAGAGTTGGATAATATGAATAGTCGGGATAACTTTAGCGTTTCTGACACCAGTGCCAGCGCCATTTACCGCCTTAACCATGTTATTATATTGGTCATTTTCCAAATCAATTTCTAAGTTTTCGATATTGAACCTGAAATTTTTTATGACCCAACCTAGAATATCACCGGAATTTTTCTCAATGACCGCCCCTAATACCTGTTTAGGATGCAGCGTGTATAATTCGAATGTTTTAGGATCACGGAATAGAAACCAATCACCGTATTTGATGACGTTTCGGATCATTCTCATCATTCGGTTAAAGAACTGATTATCGGCAGACCACTGGTCTAACGTCTGTAATATGGTTTTGGAAATTTCTTCGGTAGCTTCTTCTGAACGCCAATTTATTTTGAAATAACGTTCATTGATATCTTTTTCCGTACAATGCTCTGCAATGATGTCAAGAGCGCGTGAAATATCTGAATCCTTATCCATCCAATCATACATATGATAACGCTGTAATCGATCAGCACGACCGCGATAAACAGAATTAATAATATTAACGTTCTGAACATTTGCTCTAGAGTAAAAATTTTCTTCAAATGGTGAAGAACCATGAGCCTTTTTTCTCTTACGGAGAGAAGAACCCGGTTGTACCAGTCTAGTAATACCCATTAATGTTTCCTATAAATTTTTGAGGATTTTCTTTTTATTTAAAAATTCAAGTCACGATTTGACTTAGCAATCCAACTATGCTATATTTACAATAAAAGGTCATGGATTCTTATATAATGAAGTTTTTAGATAAAAACATAGTGGGATTGTCATATGAGGAAGAAATTTCTCTAGCAAAATCGGTAATGAATGCTTTAAAGCAGAAGTTTATTGACGAAGATTTTGAAAAGTTTCTCACCGAGCTTTTTTTTAAGAAAGCCGAACGGGGCGCTCCCATCAATATAACCGAGTTGGATTATATTTTAGGGAAGTACGAATTCTATAAATTTACGTTTCCTATTTTAGAGGAAGACGGAACCTATATTGGTAGTTCCGAAATTAAGAATTTTCAAAAGTTTGGAAAGTTCGACAAAGAAGGATTTTCATATCGAATAGCTAAGCAGGTATCCTATGCTTGGTACGAGATGTGGAAGTTGGACGAAAGATTTCAGAATTGCGCTGGTATCTTTGCTTATTTTCCTGACTTCAATAAGGATGATCCAGATGGAATCAAGGCAAAAGAGAAAAATCTAGAAAAATTGAGAATACAAATACGAGAAGAATTTAATCAAGAAGTGACTCGTATTATTGCAGAACATGATTTCGACATTGACGAAGCCATCATGTGGGTATCTGAGTATATCCCAAATCCAGACAGTCCTGATTTCGGATTTGACTAATCATACAACAAAATTTAGATTAATTAAAGGGGGCTTTCGCCCCCTTTTTTTTGTTTCCTAAAAGAACGAAGTGAAAGGAGAACTGCGCGCTTCTAGCGCTGCCGCGATCTTTTCGCTTCTCTTTAGATTCTTTTATGAACGAAGTGAGTAAAAGAATCTAAAGAGATTGAATTGATAAATTAAAGTTATTAAATGATTCTTTAAAAGAACTATTAACCTAATGAATCTAATAATAGGGAGCTTTTTTGGATCGTCAAGGGGGTAATGAAAAATATTTTTTTAGTTTCGTATATTCTCTTGAAAAGGGTGGATATAGGAATATAATTATATATGTGCCCTAGAAAGGTTTTAAATGAGCAATTTTCTCATAGATGATTTAATGAAGTCTAATCCAGCAGCTAAATCAGTCGCTGTATCGTTACCAACTAACGCTGAGTTTTATAACGTGGGAGAAGTTCTCTCCACAGAGGCTGATCCCGCTAATATAGAAATATTTCCTGTTTCGTTATTGGAAGAGAACATGTTCAATGATCCTTTCCTAATCCTGTCAGGAAAGGCAACAACCCAATTAATTAAAAGGGTTGCACCTGAGGTCATCAACCCTGATAAACTCGCTGAAGTGGACGTAGAAGCTATTCTATTGGCATCACGGCTAGCTTCTAACGGAGAAAAGCTTAGTGTCACACACGTATGTCAGAATCCCACAGTTAAAGAGGGAATTGAATTAGATGCTCAAAGTGAACGCAAGGATGAATTTTTCGAATGTCGGAATAAAACAGACATACAAATAAATTTGTTGCAAGAGATATTAATCAACTATCGTCCATTTAATGAAATTGAAGGATTTTTAGATAATTTAATATGCGTATTACCGGGTTCAAACCAAAAGGTTTACATTAAACCGATATCTTTTGAAGACGGGATGTACCTTTTTAAGAAATTATACACGACTTATGAAGCTGATAAGAATGAGAATTTTGATATTTTTGATGAGGTATCTGTTGAAAAATATTCAAATAAATTTACCGAGATGCAAACCCTCGCAGTAGAAGCGATCTTATCATATATTATGTATGTTGAGAGTTCGTCTGGACAAAAAACATCAGACTTCGATATTATCAGAGAATGGTTTGGAAAGTTGGACAAACGTCAAGTTGACGCCATCCAAGAAAAAATATCCAGTTTAAAAACTCATATTGAGGGTTTGGCAAAGGTAAAATATACCTGCGGATCATGTGGGCATGAAAACACATTTAGATTGGAGTTTGACCCGCAGAAACTTTTTACAAAAGCGGTGGACACCGTGACGCCGATTCAGTCCTCCGCGCCATTGAAGAAAACGGCAAAAACCGAAAAGACATCATCAAGAATCTTACAAAGATAAGCCTTGGGTTCGACGGCGCAATGAACTACGAATCTCTTAAACGTTATCCATCATTTGAGATAGATTACATTTTAGAGGCTTTGAAAGAACACCGTACCGCAGAAGCTGAAGCGATAGAAAAAGCGGGGAGAAAAAAATAGGGAATAGGTTGTTCCCTATTTTTATAAATATTATTTGATTTAAGGCAAATTTAAATGATTCAAACTTCGCTAACAGAAGAGCTATTAACAGAATTCGGATTTTTGAAGAAGCAGAAGGCTAAAGCACTCGCTCAAAAATACGCTGATCACTTTGAACAAATGTCAGATGAGGATAAAAAGTATTGTAAGGATAACGCTCCTGACTTCTTTGCGGCAATCGTGTTCAGATTTTATAAAGCAAATTATGAGAATTATGCTATCCCAACAGAAGATGCAAAATTTATAGATGACAATTTAGATAATTATTGGTCTAAATTCATGTTGAACCGCTTCAGTGCGGATTTACCGATGTCTGTTTTGTCTCTTCGTCCTAACGATATGAGAATGTTAGCAAAAGACGCCACACTTGGTCCAAAATATTATGAAACTTTATTCGAGGTTCTGAAAACCAGTCCAGAAACACTTTTCGAAAAAAGTCCTAATGACAACAACTTAACGATTGCTCAGAAAAGAATTCTAAATTCAGATTTGGCTGGTAAGGGATTGTTATATAACCAGACTGTAGAATATTATAGGGCGCGTAATCAATTTGAAATAGACCCGCGTTATGATATGTCTAAGACAGGGAAAGCGCCGCCGCCAAAACCACAACCCGGCGCGCAACCAATACAACCTAATAATCAACCACCCGGAAAGGGAAAAGCTGGCGCGGCTCAAAACGCCCCACCACCACCCTCAACGCCTAAGATGGTATTTTCTAATAAGATAAAAGATCATGATATTAATAAACAGAACAATAGACATCTGAGCGATCAGATTATTGATGAAATTATCAGTGACCCGGCATTATTCTTTTACGGTTCGGAAGATGATAAAAGAGTTGCTAAGAATATAGTATTAAAAAATATTATTCCTCAGTTAGAAAAACAATCTGGTTTTCTTGAATATTTTTATGATTGGCTTAAAACTGGGCATCCTAAGACGCGTGGTCAATTAGATAAAATGCAAGATAATTTGTCTAATTTAATGGTTAAACACCGGCAGTGAAAAACACATAAGTAATTCATAAAGGAATTACTTATGAAAGTATTAGGGATTGATCCGGGGTTATCTGGCGGGATTGCATTTTATGATGTGAGTGAACTACATGTGTTTGCTACACCAGTATTTTCAGTAATCTTTACTAAAAATGGTAAAAAAAAGAAAAGAAATGAAATGGATTTGAAAAAAACCGTTTCATTGATTCAAGAATTTGCTCCCGACATCGCAATCCTCGAAAGTGTGACGGCACGTCCCGGTCAAGGCTCAACGAGCATGTTCAGGTTTGGCGAAAATTTAGGGCAGTATGAGGGTATATTATCTGGATTACACATCCCCTTTTTCAAAATAAGACCACAAAAATGGAAAGCAGCTTACAGTTTACATTCTGATAAGAATGACAGCTTGGCGCTGGCGCGCGTACTATTTCCAGACAATTTGAAAAGTTTTAAATTAAAAAAGAATGATGGTATGGCTGAAGCCGCCCTGATGGCAAAATATGGATACGACAATTATAAAGAGTCCGGGTTGTCTATTGATAATGGCGATGATCTTGACTAACTAATAAACATGAAAATTATTGGATTAGCCGGTAAAGCCGGTTCCGGGAAAGACCATGCTCACCAAGTGCTCAAAGAATATTACGAGCAACAGGGATTAAAAACGACACGACTGTCGTTTGCCTCTAGATTAAAAGATATCAGTACCTTGCTTTTTGGATGGGACAGACATCGGTTAGACTATGATATAGATTATAAAGAAACCATGTTGAATGACGGCGTGGTTGATCCAGCATGTGAAATGTTAGGCATGACTCGTAGAGTGTTTATGCAAAAGCTCGGCACCGAGGCTATGCGTGACGGTATTCATAATGATTTTTGGATCATCTGTCTACAGCTTGATATCAATTCGGGAATGTATGATGGCTTTGATATCGGGTTTGTTACTGATTGTCGCTTTGCAAATGAATTTGACTTCATTCATAAGAATGAAGGCGAGTTAATTAAAATTGTACGGACAGATACTGGCACTTTGACCACAGAAACTACCCATTCCTCTGAAACAGGGGTTGATAATTATTCAAATTGGTCTAAAATAATATTAAATGAAGTTGATTCTTCTCTTTCACTTGAAGAAAATAATCAAATCTTTCTAACAAAACTCGTAGGATAAATGATGAAGTATATTAAAGTTGCAGTCCCTGACGATTTCTCGGAAGAAACCGAGAGTTTTAACATTGGCGATCAAACGTTTCCAATTTGGAAGCCTGTTTATACTGATGTTTTAGATCATGGACATATTGGGTTAGTCGATTTTCTTGGCGCTGATCAATCCATTGTTAATGCAGCGAGAGTTTCTTATCAGAAGGGAACAACCCGAACGAGTAATAATCGCGGGCTTATCCGTTATATGATGAAGCATTTGCACATGACTCCTTTTGAAATGTGTTCTTTCGTTTTTCATGTTAAAGCGCCTATATTTGTATTTCGTCAGTGGCATCGCCATAGGACTGCGCATATCAATGAAATGAGCGGTAGGTACTCGGTGTTAGAGGAAACAACTTATTTCCCATCCTTTCAGAACTTAGCTCCCCAATCCAAAACTAATAATCAAGGAAGAGTTGATGAAACTTTGACTGAGAACGATTATTTTGCGGTTAGGGCAATCTTTGATCATGTTTATAGAGAAGCATTTATTGGTTATAATCACGTTCTTGGTCCTAAAGAAATAAAGGATGAAAGTGGTGCTGTAATCGGTACGGCAACGTCCAATCCCCCGGATGCAATTGAGGCTCGTAGACTATTTGTAGAACAAGCTGCTGTTAATGCGCTTCGTAAGGCTCGTGATCTTAATTCAGAAAAGGTATGGACGGAAGAAGACATTCAGGAAGTAATTGAAGATTTTTATATTGCTAATGATTTAGCTATTGTCTCTAAGGAATTTCCCGGAATAGCCAGAGAATTAGCGAGAATGTTGTTACCCGTGGCAACCTATTCGGAAATGTATTGGAAATGTGATCTAAGAAACATATTCAATTTTATTAGATTGCGCGCCGACCCCCATGCTCAGTATGAAATCAGAGTATATGCCGAAGAGATGTATAAATTGATTGAACCGTTTGTTCCATTAGCTTGTGAAGCCTTTAATGACTATATTGCGCTTGCTAAAACACTTTCTAAGTATGAAGTTGATATTGTCAAGGGATTTGTTTCCGCGTTAACTGGTGAAGATAAAATAAAAATTGAAGCGTCCATGTTAGAAAATGGGTCTTCTAAAAGAGAAATTGGAGAATTCTTCTCAACATTTTCCTAAATAATAATAGAAATATATAATATGCCTTCTGTCGGAGTGAAGCCCTGTGATTAAATATCATGGGGTTTTACTTTTATGGCAACAAACACACCACAATCTAAATTTGATCTTAATAGAGACACGGCATATGGCAAGAGGTTATCTACTGAAGTTCAGAGATTAACCAAGGCAATAGAAAAATCGCGTCGTGATGGTGATGCCGCTGCTGAGATAGCATTAAAAGCAGAGTTATCTAAAGTTATTGCTGAATTCCGTGAGCTATCACGCAGTACATCCGCTTCTATTCAAATGATGAGTTCTTTAACTAGAAACATCAAAGAACTTACTGGGGTTACGGCGCTCTTAGAAAAGACACAAAAATATCATAGCTTAACACAAGATTTCCACGCCGCGCCATCTGATGAAACAAAATCAAGACTCCTGATGGGTGCAGCGATAACGGAATTTGCAGAAGCCGCACACTTATTTGGTCAATATGTTCATGAACTACTGCCATCCTTACGCCAAGGGCGTACTACTAGCGGTGAGATGACCGGTGGTTCTCTTAGTGCTATTTGGAATAATCTTAGTTCTTTTGGTAAATCGACAACATTTACTCCTGATCAAGTTTCAACGATGTTGAAAAACAATGTTGAAAACATGCAAGGAAATCTAGGTAATATGGGCATGGGTAAAACCCTTGGTCAGATTGGTGCGGATTTGGGTCAGGCTTTCGTAGCTGCGGAAAAGACAGGCAATGTCGCTTATAAATCAATGTCTAATGATGATAAAGCTGGTGCATTGTTATCATCATACGAAATGGAACGGCGTACCGGAAACTATCAATCCATAACTGATGCAAAATTCTTAGGCGTTTTCACAAGCCAAATGGATGCATTGAAAACGATTAGAGATAATACCGGCGTTTCAATGGAAGTTGCCAAACAACAGTTAGCAAAAGATAGAGCCGAAGCACAAGAACAAGCAGCAATTGGTACTATAAGTCAAGAGATGTTACAATCTTTCACTGGCATTAGTAGTATGTTACATGATTCTGGACAGACAAAATTAGAATCCTTATATAAAAGATCAATAGCAGCCGGTGGCGTCCAAAATATGATGGTCTCGATGGACGAGAAGGAACGCACAGGATTAATTACTAGTCCTGATGTAATGAATATGTTACAGCAGTTATTAAATGCTACTAAACGAGGCGGTGATGCAAACACTGCGGGTAATGAAGCATTGGCTATAACAAAAAGACAACAGTTAGATTTAAATCGTTACGGATCATATAGTCCCATTTTAGCAAGTAGACTTGATAATGGTATGGGTGCTATACGGTCACAGGCACAAACTTTTCAAACTGCTGGAATGCCAACTAAAGAATTACAAGATGCTCAAAATAGTCAGGATGGATTTGTATCAGCTATAAATCGTATGGAATTATTATATAATACGACTATTGGATCACTGCCCGGTAAAATTGTTACATCAATAATAACTGGTTTTGGTTTAGTTGCCGCTAGGGGTCTTATTGGAAAAGGAATCAGTGGTGCTGTAGGAGCAATTGGGTCAAAACTCGGATTTGTTGGTAGTGCGTCAAGTATGGCTGGATCGGTCTTAAGTGGAACGCCGGGGGCGATCAATGCTACTGGTCAAGCTCTTGGAAGCGCCGCCGCAGCGAATTCTTTAGGAGCATCAGCCGCTTCGATTGGAAACACCGCAAGATCACTATCTATGTGGGAAAAATTTGCTGGTGGCGCAAGTAGTGCCGCTAAATCTCCTTGGGTTAAAGGTGGTGGGTTATTAGCGGCGGGCGGTGAGGCTATTGATGTATTTGCCAATAAAAGATATCTAGATGCGGATGGCAATGCATCAGGAAAGAGTGTTGGTGGCGCTACTGGTGCTGTAGCGGGAGCGGGACTAGGTGCGTATGGCTCGGCAGTGGCGGGCGCTGCGATTGGTACCGCGATTGGTGGACCGCTTGGAACGATACTAGGTGGTATTGCTGGTATGGGAATAGGTTATTTTGCTGCTCCTAAAGCAGCAAAAATGGGCGCAGCAGCCGGTGAAGCAGTTGGTGGATTGTTTGATACTGGAAAAGGGGCGGAAATTAAGAATGATTATGAAATTAGAGGTTCATTAGACAGCCAAACCGTATACCTGACAAGTATCAAGGATATTCTGGCTCAGTCACTAACCATTCAGACTGAAACATATAATGCTATCATTGGTATGTCGGCAGGAGGAAGCAATACTAGATTGGCTCCTAAAGCATTACCCGGTATTGGTCGTGGACCTGATTTTTCAGGAGATAAAGCGACCGGCTCGATCAGTCAAAATCCTGTAATGCCCGGTGCTGGTGCCAGTGCAGGTACTAGTCCTGTAGGTCCAATGGCGTAAATAATATTAGGAAAATATAAATGTCATCTTTTACAATGATGGAACCGGTTGAGATTAAAGAATTAACTGCTGATGATAGAACATCTTTAGATAGAATGTTCTATCAGTGTTTTATTATGCTTGGCGGCTCTAACATCCGCGTGGATTTAGAGGATGTTGATTATGTCATGGCATTTGATAAGGCATTAAAAAAATATCGCGCGATGAGCGAGCGTTCGGTGGTACAAACATACGGCTGTCTCGAATTAAAAGCCAATGTTCAAACATACACTTTGAATAAAAGAATTGACTTGGTGCAAAAAGTATTGAGACAAAACAGCTTGGGAATGTCGTCAGGACAGTTTGAACCTTTTTATGCAGGATTTATTAATTCTACTATGAATTTTTCCAACGGTGGAGCAAACGCCCCCGGTGGTTTGACAACTTATGAACTCATGATGGAATATCAAAATATGGTTAATAAGTTGTTTGGTAGAGAAATTCATTTCCTTTACCGTAATGAAACCAATACGCTTATTATAACACAGACTCCTAAAGAAAATGAAGTTGTGGCAATCAGAGTTAGTATGTTGAAAACAGTCGGTGAATTATTAAATGATCATTGGGCGCATGATTGGTTACAAGAATATACTCTTGCTCATGTCCGCGTAATATTAGGAGAAAAATATTCATTATACGGCTCATTACCGGGCGCACAGGGAAATACCACCTTAAAAGGTAATGAATTAAAACAACAAGGTCATGCTGACATAAAAGAATTAGAACAAAGATTGCTAGATTGGGCAGACGGTCAAGGCGTTGCACTGGTTTCAAGAGGATAATACTTATGTTAACAAAACATTTATTACAATTCAATAAAATATTAATTAAAGAATCTCCGATATATCTTGATCCCAAAGATGTTCCCGAGTTTTTAAGACATGTTGATGGATATACCGGGCAGAAATTTAGCGCGTCGGTAACATCAAAAATAGACATTCCCATCACCGCTAACCGGTGGGATGGTGGCTCTAGAGATTCCTATTTTGGTGTTCAATTATCAACCCAAAGAGTGGCACCATTAGAACCTAATTCCCAATTAACATTGGATAAGGATCATATGGTTGTAATACATACTATTTCCCGTGGTAAAGACGTAGGTTTGGAATTTATTACCCATCCAGACGCAGTTAATAATCTAAAGGTCACTAATGACACTAATGATTTATCACCACTTGAAATGATTGTTTTAAATGCGATTGGTGGATTTACCAGCGCCGGTCGGGTACGGGAATATGAGGAATACAGGATATCTAAAGATGAGGTAGCAACCACTGTTCAATCTCTAGCATCAAAAGGATATGTTGCGAAAGCCGGTGCAGGATTTTCAGTAACAATCAAGGGTAAAAATTGGAGGTCTTCCCATAGAAATGAAGTTCCTAGCGCGGAAGAATATATTAAGGCAGCAGCAAACGAGGCTAAATCTTTCCCTGATAATGAACAAGTCAACATAGACGTATCATACATAGGCACTACCCCTGTTCGGCTATCTACTGGCGTATTCAATTTACTTATTTTTAGTTATAATGGTAAGTTTGTGGGAACCTTGAAGAAAAAAGACGAGGTACCAGAACAGATAACTCATATTACCGGTATTGCCACTGGATCAGTTGCTAACTACGATGGGAAGAAAGTACAAATAATCAAGCGCCCTAAGGCAGAATGAAGGTAACATATGCCAAAATTCACACCTATTAAACCATTTGAAATGTATGAGCCGGGGACCAATTTTGGCAACCCGTCGAAAAATAGCGCATTCATTTCAAACATCGTTGCCGACCAGATTAACATGTCTGGGGTTTGTGTTAACGTGTTTCGAATGTTGGGTACCTTCGATCAGGATCGCGATGCGCTCGGCATCAAACATGATGAGCATGGCACCAAACTTTCTGCGTTGGATATTGGTTCATTTATAGGATTACAAGACCCGGTATTAAATGAAAACCGTGATAGGAAATATGATTTTGATAGTATCCCGGTATTAAAAGGGGTTTATAAAGTTTCTGCAAATGAACTGGAATATCTTAAATTCGGTATGGCGTTGTCTAATGATGTCATCACAATGGAATTTCATACTAAAACATTAGAAGAAATAATGGGACGTAGATTCATTGTAGGTGATGTGGTTGAATTGGAGCATTTGAGAGAAGTTGGTATTAATGGAAAATCAGGTAACAAATGGTATGAAGTATCATCGGTTACATGGTCGCCAAATGGGTATGACGCACAATATAATAGGCATATTCTGGCGATTATATTAAAACCGGTAAGAAATCAACAGGAATTTTTGGATATTCTAGAAAATGTTACAGACCAATATGGTAAAAACATACTTGAACAACTTGGTAATAAACAGAGTTTAGAAGCTATTAATATAGCTAATCAGTCGATGGCTGACGAACAAGCACATATCACTATGTATGATACGCATGTAATGTATTTTGATCCAGACAAACGCAATGTAAACCCTTGGTTCCAAAGCGGGAAACCGCCGAATGGTGAACCGGTGCAATATGGAGCCGGGTTCCCCGGAAATCCTCAGGACGGAGATTGGTTCCTACGGGTGGATTTAATACCAAATAAATTATACCGGTTTGAAGGCGGTGTTTGGAGAATGCGTCAAGTTGATAACAAGCGTGAATGGCAGCAATATAATTATATTAATGAATTGAGAGAACATTTATCTGATCGGTCAGAGAAGGATAAGGCTCGTAAGTGGAAATTGCGGTCAATTCATGATGTTATTACCGACAGAGAGGAACGCTCTGATCCTACATGTTCCGATAGTGATGTGAAAGAACCATAATGACTCAAGAATTTCCTAATATTAAAAGACCAACTAATCCAATTTCATCTACAAAGAAAAGTGATAAACTTATTAGGAAACCTTTTTCATATGATGCACAGTTTAAAAGATATATGATTCAGATATTAGCTATGTTTTCTGGATATCAGGTAAGAACTGGCAATCAACGAGACGGTAAAATAAGATTCCTAGACGTTCCGGTGGTATATGGAGACATGAGCCGAGTCGGCGGATATCTATTAAATGGCGGTAATGAAAACATTTTGAATACTCTTCCAGTTATGGCAATCACTGATACCGGGTTTAGAAGAAAACAAGATTGGGTTCAAAATCCAACACACCGAGAAAAATACAGTTATATCGAGCGCAGGAAAGATACCAATGGTAAATTTCTTATTGGTGTTCCGGGAGAGAAGAAGACTGTAGAACGCTTCATGCCGGTCCCATATGATCTTGCCTTTCAATTATCGATATGGGCACCAAATAATGATCAAGGTTGGCAGTTAGCCGAACAGATAGCTCAAATTTTTAACCCACGATTGGAGATATTAGTTTCTAATTCACCGGTAGATTGGGGTGCGGTCAGTTCGGTACTGTTTGAAGGCGAGGTTCATAAGGAAAAAGAAATTCCTACCGGTACTGATATTGACCCGGCTTATGTTTTCAATTTAAATTTTTCAACTGAGATATATCTTAGTCCTCCGGTCAAAGTATATGAAACAAAATACATATATAACATTCAAATCCCAATAAGAGATTTAGATTATACCTTAGAAATCGATGAGATGATGGAATTAGATAAAGTTGTTATTAAGGCAACCGACGAAGAAATAATGATTTTTGAACAAGCAACAAAGATTTGATGTTATTTCGGTCCCAAAGGAAACTGTTTTTTTAGTTCTTATAAATAATATTACAAGTTAATTTATAAGGATTATAAAATGCCCACATTAAACTCAGCAGGCGTAGCAGCTTTCGTAAATGATGTATCTATCTACGCAAGTCCTAATCCTACTACAATCCCTTTAGTGGTGTTTGCTACCCGCGCCAACAAAACTGCTCCTGATGGTTCTGGAATTGCAGCAGGTACCGCCGAATCAAATAAGCTACGCATTATTACGTCTCAGCGTGAGCTTCTATTATCATATGGAAATCCTGTGTTCGTAACCAGCGATGGTGAGCCGGTACATGGTGATGAAACAAACGAATACGGTTTGTTTGCTCTTTGGTCCTTTTTAGGAATGAGCAACTTTGCATACGTGATTAGAGCTAATATTGATCTTGGTCAATTAGTTCCGTCAACCCAAGAGCCGGTATTACCGCCCCCGGATGGAACTTACTGGATTAATCCATCCAAGGTCGTTGGAGGTATTTTCAAATATGATGGCACTAATTGGAGTGCTGTTCCATTTACATTATTCACATCAACCCCAACCAACACAATTGGTAATGATGGGGATTTTGGATTTGATTATTCCACACTTAATGGAACAATCCTGTTCAAGAATGGTGGAAATTGGTTACCGGCAACTAACGCTAATCTCGTGACTGTTTATGGAGCCGGTGCAAGCATCGCAACACAGGGAACCGTTCCGATTGGGGCAGTAGCTAATACCTTCTGGTATAAAACCACTTCGTCCAGCGGTGGTAATAATATGAATCTAACCAGATATCGTGCTGTTGATAATGTGTGGGTTACTATTCCGATAATCAGACAGCCAACAAGCCCGATTCCAAATCAATACACGATTTGGGAAGATATTTCGCAGATTTCTACAACCGGTAATCATCCATTATATATTGGAACTGGGTTAAATTTTATTCCCCTTCCTATTATCATTCAAAATGTTGCTCCTGTGACTGACCCGGTGCCCGGAACATTATGGTATAATGACACATTTACAGATTTTGCTCTTTATGTTGAGGGTACTGATTTTGGATATGGCAATCAGTGGGTCCCGATTACAACTACGACTGTTTTAAATCCGACTGCTCAACAAAAAGTTATTTCAGGTTCACCCCCACAATTCCCTAATCCGGGAGCAATTTGGGTTGATGTGTCAACCCCCGAAAATCTAGACAACTTCCCGGTCATGAAGCAATGGCAGGGTTCCCAATGGATTGACATTACTAGTTCGATATTAATGACTGATCAGGACCCTAACGCAACTGTGGTTGTCAATGGAACCTATTGGTTAAATCTAGGCGAATCACTCACTACTAATACTGTTAAAATATTCACACCGGGGTACACTCCCGTAACCGTGGAAATGGTTGGTGGCTCATATGTTGTAGTTCCTCAGCAAGGTAATAATTGGGCACCTGACACGGGTGGATTGTTTGGACGCCAAGCGGTGCGTCAGATGGTTGTTCGTTCTATGCAATCGGCATATAATAGTAATAATGATATTAGGGATGAGTCGGTTTACTTCCAGCTTATCACTTCTCCCGGATATCCAGAATTATATGATTCGATGCTACAATTGAATACTGATCAGGGTAACACCTCGTTTATGATATGCGATACTCCGAAATATATGGTTCCAGATGGCATTACCTCAGGACGTAACGTGACAGTTGCTGAATGGGCATCGAATTCTAATAACGTTGTGTCAACTGGTGAAAGCGGTTTCTCTTCTGCTGGTAGCCCGTATGCTGGTTTCTGGTATCCGTGGGGTATTGCTTCTGATCTATCAGGTAACAACGACTTTGTTCCGCCTTCTCATGCGGTTCTTAGAATGTTTGCTTACTCAGATCAAATGGCTGCGCCTTGGTTCCCACCAGCAGGATTTACCCGTGGTATGATCGATAGTTTTCAGTCAGTTGGATATCTTAATAATGATGATGTTTATACTCCTTTAAGATTAATTCGTACTCAGAGAGATTTGTTACAGTTGAATAAAATCAACCCGTTAGCATATATTCCAAACCGTGGACTTTGTGCATATGGACAGATGACATTCTCTCCAATCTCTTCTGCGATGGATCGTGTCAACGTTGCTAGACTTGTTGCTAAGATGCAGTATGACTTAAAGCTGCTATTACAGCCGTTCTTGTTCGAACTTAATGACTCGATTACCCGTCGCGCCGCGTTAATCACCACTCAGCGTTATCTTGCTGGTCTAACTGCTCTTAGAGCATTATATGATTATGCGGTACAGTGTGATGATAACAACAACACCCCTGCATTAATTGATGAACATCAGTTGTGGGTGGACGTGGCGATCAAGCCGGAAAAGAGTATTGAATTCATATATGTTCCAATAACTATCCTAAATACTGGTGATAGTTTTCCATTTTAATATTATATAAAAATGATATAATATAATTGAATCTCCCAAGAAAATTTCTTGGGAGATTTTTTTATCAGGGGTTGATAAAAATGTGGTTGACACCCGGTTTATTATGTGATAGTTTTTTTTATGAAAATTTCATTAGTTACTATAATAGTATAGATTAAAATATGGACAAATCCCACTCCCCAAACTAAATAATACATATGATTTCATTTTTGAAACAACATGCAGAAGAAATAGCTAAAATAGTAATAAATCTATTCGAGGTTAAAATATTACCGACCGATTTTGGTACAGGTATGAAAGCTATTGTTCCTACTGTAGTTATGTTTGATAATAAAAAATATTATATTGAACTTGTAGCGGAACAGAAATTTCCATTTTATCCAAATAATAAAGATAATGGGTTTGACGATGACGAGATTCTTGAGTTTTTAGGAATAAAAATCTGTCATATTATCGACGATAGCGGGATATCAAATCCGACCATGCACGGAGAAGTATTTCCCATTGATATTCTTTTAGAATTAATTACCGATAAAAAACTAAAAACCACATTATGTAATAAAACAATAGAATTACTAGATGATGCGATGTTAGAAGATCAACATTTGACAAAAATTAACGAAATGTGGTTAGAAAGAGCTACAGGGTCTAAAACTCTGGCAAGGAAATACATATATAATTAGTATGCTAGTATTAATAGTTATTGGAGATACAGATTTAGAAAAAAACGGTATTGTCTCTGGACAGATGGTAAGTCAATTGTCGAAAGAGGCACGAGAAGATTTCCGTGACACTGTTGATTCTTTAAGAGGATATAAATTTGATAATATTTTTTGTTCTGACTTAGAAGCAGGGCAGGATTGTGCTCGCATATGGACCAATAGAATCGGTAGTAAAATCTCATTTAGGGAAGAATTGCGCGAGCGGTGCCTTGGTATTTTTGAGGGAGTTTCTCTGAAAGAGCTTAGAGCTAAATTGTCGCCAAGGCACTATAGATTATGGGAACGTGATTATTATGAAACCCCTGAATTTGGAGAATCATTGGATGATCTGGAAGATAAAGTTCGTCCATTCATCGTAAATGAAATGGTTCCTCTAATCGCAACAAAAAAGAATATTTTGATTATATCCCACCATGATGTTATACGTGTTATGATTGGTATTATTAGAAAAGATTCAGAAGAAGATATTCAAAAAACAAAACTAGAGAAAAGTACACCGTACTTCTTTTATAATCTTTGATATCCTTCGGTCCCACTATTACTTCTTTTGGAGATGTTGGTAGCATCGTGACCGACAAAATATATTTAGTTATATAGTATGTTTTTCTTTAATGTAATTAATTTTCCTAAATAATAATATCAACCTCTTTTATAAAGGAGAAGGAAAATTAGTGTAAATTCATTAGCCAATTTTGGCGTTCCGGGGATGGATGGTAGCCGGAGTCCACAACTTCAACCCATTTTAACATATAAATATCGCGCTCAGTTCTATGATTTCGGTGGAAGTACCTCACCTTCCCCTTACGCAATGACGAGACAGATCAAAAAAGTCACTCTGCCTAACATTGAATTTCCAGAAATTAAATTAGCTTCATATGTATCAGTAGTGTATCTACCCGGTCGTGGACAGTGGAAATCAATGTCTATGACTTTTGCTGACGATATCACGAACAGTGTTCGTGATCTTATTGAAAATCAGGTCGCAAAACAACAGAATTTTTATGATCAGACCGTAAGCCGTGCTGGCGAAAACTTCAAATTTGAAATGGATATCGATATTCTTGCCGGTGGTGCTACTGCCGGTTCTTCTGCTTCTGACCCGAACGTTTTGCGTCGGTATTCATATGCCGGTTGTTACATTGCTGATTTGAATGATGGTGAAATGAACTATGATGAGGAATCACAGGTAAAGACGATTGATATAACCATAAGATTTGATAATTGTATCGTTTTCGATCAGTCAGGTTCTATGATGGCTACTATGACACAAACTTCAGAAATTGCTTCTATGAGCGGGATTAGCTCAACAGGTATTGGAGCATCCGGTAGCACGGGAATTAATATTACTGGCGCATCAGTCAGTACGGATACTTCAAGTGTTGCAGTATCTGGTGGATTAACTGGATAAGGAAAAGGGCGCTTTAAGCGCCCTTTTTAATTAATAGTACCGAAAATGTTTGACTCGGTTATAATCACATAGTCTATATTATTTATTTTCACTTTGGTTCCTGATGCTTTGTGAAACATAACATTGTCTCCAACCACAACATCTAATTGACGATAAGAACCATCATCTTTCAAAAAACCGGGACCAACTGCAATTACTTCACCTTCAACAATTAGTTCATTAATTGTTTCAGGCATAATGATTCCCTTCAATTTCTTCTCGATATTGGTATTTTTTAACTTTACCACAACACGATCATTGATTGGGTTTAATGACATTACACAGGCTTCCTTTTAATATATGGTTCTTTCTTTGGCTTGACAGGAGCGACGATAAGGTTCAATTCAATATACTTATCACGCTGCTTACGTGCCGCTCTCTTAACAGCCTCGGCGCGTTCTCTACGGCGCTTGACGGACGGCTGTTCGTAAAACTCACGCTTGCGCAATTCTTTAATGATTCCCTCATTAAACATTTTCTTCTTCAGCTTTCTTAAAGCTTGGTTTATATCATTGTTTTTTACAATTACTAGCATTAATTCCTCTTTAACATGAAATATGACTACCCGTCAGAAAAGTCAAGACATTTATTGAATAAATATTATCATGGTTTCAATTAACGATAACGGATACAGAGGATTTCCAGCGGTCAACCACGCACAAAATGTGCGTGGTACCGAGACATCAACAGCTACAACAAGAACTTCAATCGTTTATCCACGGATGAAGTTTACTTATTTGGCAGAATTCGTGATTAATACAAATGCAGTTTCGGCATTTAGAACAGATTTGGGAACTTACCTCACTTCTGGAAGATTATATGCTCCATTGGAGAGTATAGAATTACCTAAAGTATCTTTTGAGTTCGAAACGCTCAGATCGTATAATAAGTTTGTTGAATCGCCAACCACTTATAAATTTGAACCATCTTGTATGATTTTTCAGGATGATAACTCGTCTATGGCAGCAGCATTATGGCTTGAATATCAGAGCTTCTATTTGTATGGTGGTGATCTTGGAATAGAACTTGGAACACCAACAAATATTATTAACAATTATGTTAGGCAGGGAAATGATCTAGTTGGTGCTAATGTGAGAGCATCGATGACTACCCGACCGTCATTAGGTGTCACGCCACGGTTTTCCACAAGTAGGCACTTTTTTAATGAAATCATAATTTATGATTTGGGTGCTGACCCAACAAGTGTTAATGTATATCATTATGTATGTCCGGTGATTACAAATTTCACGCCTGATGGAATGGACTCACAAAACGGCTCTGACTATAAAAAAATAGTTATGAACTTTAAATATGAGCATATGTATTTTGAAGTTGGACAAAGTGCAAATGATATCACACAGTGGTTTGATACCGACTTAGGATTAGATGCAGGGGTTTCATTTGCTACTGCGGATGGTCATAGTAATATGGTGGCACAACCGGGATCAACAAGCAGTGATGTTAGTTATGCCTCAACTGATCCTACCAATTTATCAAGTTATTTCTTTGCAGGTAATACTATTACAGCGGCGGCGGCATCAGCGCTATCAACAGCGAATGCTTCAACTACAGCGTCAAGTCCAATTGTATCAACTGGTGATCTTTCTGCATCGGCGGCACAAACTGTCGCATCGCCACAAATGGCAGCAACGTGGGTTGCTAGTGGGACGGCACCATTAGTAAACGGGGTTCCTACAACAAATACTGGATTGAATAGTATTAATCTTACTACATTACAAACTAATCCTCAATTTGTATCATCAGCGGCGGCGCTACAGGCGGATTTAAATAGTATGGGGTTAGGAGTTACCAGTAATCAAACATCCACTGTAGGACCGTCTGGAAGTTAATAAATGGCACGATTTAAAAAACCTACTATATTTGAACCAAGGTTTCCTGAAAAGTGTCTTAATAGTGATGGTTGCGTCAGCCGCAGTAGTTGGGAAACTGATATGATGCATTATTGCGATGAAACACCAGACGTGTTACAATGGGCATCCGAGCCAGTTAAAATTCCTTATCATGATCCTTTGACCAATAAACAAAAAGTATATATTCCAGATTTTCTAATTGTATTGATTAATGCAGCACGGGTTCAGGTCACTAAATTAATAGAAATAAAACCAGCAAAAGAACAATTAGCTTCTCACGCTAAATCAGCAGCCGATGTGGCATTACAAGCAAGAAATCAAGCCAAGTGGGTTGCAGCATTACAATGGTGTGCCCGTCGAAATATTGAGTTTGAAGTGATGAATGAAACTAATATTTTCAGTGGTAATGAAAAGGAAATAACAACCACTTACGCGCATAATAATTTAACTTTACCCAATCAAATCAAAAAAATAGATAAGAAGGTTTTACATCCAAAAGTTTATGCCGATAAATATGGGGATAATAAACCAAATGCTAAAAAAAGATCAAGGACAACAATTACAAAAAAGGTTGGGCGCGTTTCTAGGGTGAAACGAATTAAATCTATTTGATAATTTAGTAAATAAATTTATGGTAAACCCAAAAATTGCAGAAGCTCTCGGAATGGCACCCCCACCAGAGCCAGAAAAAACAACACATTTAGTGACAGTATTGCCTAATGAGATAAGCATGATGAATGTTGAAAATTCGGAATTGCCGAATATGGACGATGCGAATCAAAAACAATTAGAGGCTGAAAAACAATTAGAAAAAGTCATTGAATTGAGTATGAATCAGGCAGAAACTTTACAAGGTGAGGTTTCGACAATAGAACCGAAATACCGAAGCCGAACGGTCGAAGTAGCGAATGATAGTATGAAAATAGCCCTTGAGGCAATCAAACTCAAAATAGATACTCAGTTTAAAACAAAAGAGACTAGATTGGAAGAATTGAATTATCAACGTAAATCTAAATCGGCGGGCGGTGAGAATAAAGCCAACTCAATCACAAATTTTTATGTTGGTTCTCGCGAGGAACTGATGAAATTAATGGATGATACCAATCAATCTAAATAACTAATTGGAGCCTAATTATGAAGAATTCTTTTCGAAAGATTTTAGCAGAAACAAAACTTGAATACGAATATGATGTATATACTTGCGATAATAAAGGGTTTGATGCGTTTAGCGTGTCAGGAAGCCAATTAATTAGTTTACGAGTTTATAAGTTTGATTTTGTTAATTCAGAAATGATGAACAGTCAAAAAGAATTTCCAGAGTATATTGGGCGTAATTTATATCATTACAAGATTTCTTTGGGTTTTCCAGCCGACCCACGGTTAGTTAAATTTGAGTTAGCTAATATCTTTAATATTTCACAAGATGAAATAAATGTCGTCGCTCTGTTTGATGACTATAAAAAGGTTGAAGAAGAGCCTAAGGAAACAGACCCTAAAAAAATGGTGGGCACGGGGCGCATTACAGCATTAATGGCTGAATTAAAGAAAGAGCCAGAAAAGCAGTATGAATATAAATTAGATGATGACGATGATTATACCGTGAAAACATCAGTTAAAGAATCTACATGGGCAGTAAAAGTATTAGATACAGATACTTCCGAGAACTGGGTTCAAAAGGTCAAGGCTGAGAATGATATTCAAGCAAGGAACGTCGCGATCCAAAATATATCTACTCAACAGGGCATTTCTGTAGACAGATTATTTGCTGAAAACCCAACTATGGCATAAATTAAAATAGATTTATTTAAATTTATATAAATAGATTTATGGAATATTATACCTCTACAGCGGGATACACCGTTTGTGACCTAGAAGAAGACCAAAAAATCAAACCGGAAGGTATCAAATGGGAATTTTCTCAGTTTGATTTTTTGGAAATTAAGAGATGTCGGGAAGACATTGTTTATTTTGCAGAGACATACGTCTACGTCGAAAGTAAATTTCAAGGCGCTGTTAAAATCCGCCTTTTTGACTATCAGAAACATATGCTGCGCTGCTGGCAAGATAATAAGCTATCAATTGCTATGTTGCCCCGCCAGAGCGGCAAAACCCAGTTAGCCTCGATATTCATATTATGGTGGGCATGTTTCAAAAAGAACCAAAAAATTCTTATTGCGTCGAAGGATCAAGACGGCGCTGATGAAATCATGGATCGTATGTGGTATGCGTATGAGGAATTGCCGTGGTTTATCAAACCGGGCGTTCGTAAAAACGATGTTAAAACCAAAACATTTGAAAATCGTTCACGCATAAAATCAACAGCTACTACACCCACATCAGGACGTGGTAAAAGTAATAACTTAATTTATCTGGACGAATTTTCTTTCGTTAGACCTTCCGTAGCTGAACCATTTTGGACATCAATCTTCCCAACCATCAGTGGTCTTGGACATTGTATAATAACATCAACTCCTAATACCGATGAGGATAAGTTTGCGAAGATATGGTTTAACGCCAAACCTTATAAAGATAGCATAATATGGCGGAACCAGTTCTTAAAAGAAGAAACAATTGAAGTCGATAAAACGGAAACTCTGTATGAGACAGATGAGGTTAAAAAAGATTATTCGATAAAGAAGAAAAAAATAACCGTGGTTAATGAGGAAGATTCTGCCGCACTAACATTTGTTTCTTTTTATTCTCCTTGGACCAGAGTGCCAACAAAGCTAGACCCCATCACTGGTGAAGTTATTAGTTATCAGGGCGAAGCTTTCAAGGATATGAATTTTGCTGCTGGTATTGATGATACTAAATGGCAAGCGGAATATGAGTGTCAGTTCATAACGACTGATAACACACTTATATCCGGTCAGAAATTAGCAACTTTGAATTATTTTACCAGAGTTCCTAAATTTATTGATAAATGGGGTTGCCGTTGGTATGAAAAAATTCAACCCAATACAACCTATGGAGTGGTGATGGACCCTTCGGGTGATGGTGTGGGTGATGATGCGGCGATTCAAGTGTGGGAAATGCCAACATTAAAGCAAGTTGCGGAATGGAACACAAATACGGCGGATCAAAATGAACAAGCCCGTATGTTAAAGAGAGTGTTACAGCGTTTATATTATAAACAGCAAGAAAATCCTGATCATGATGGAAGCTGCAACATTTATTTCTCGGTCGAACGAAATGCAATCGGTATTGGTATTATAAGACTGATCGAAATGATGGACGAACGAACATTCCCCGGCATATTCATCGATGCGACTATTGTCTCGACAACTGCTAGAGGGCAAAAAATGGGTCCGGTTCCGTGGAATCGCCATAGAGGATTGGTGACGACTCCTGCTACTAAAAAACGCTTTGCTCAAGATTTAAAATCATTGATTGAAAGAAATCTTTTCACTGTCCGATCTGAATTTTTAGCGTCTCAATTAAAAACATTTATCAAATATGGTCCTACGTATAAAGCGAAAGAAGGTAGTAAGGACGATTTGGTTATGAGCGCGATTCTCATGGTACACTTACTTGAAGAATTACGTAATCTTGAGGATGATTTGGATGATTATATCAGCCCGATTATTGAAGACGATTACCCTGTTGAGGATGATGATATTTTTCTTCCGCAAATGGTTTAATCCCCTTGACCGTTTTTAATGGCGATCTATATCAAAATTATGAGTAACGTTCGCAGACATAAAAATCCTCCAATTACCGTCAACCTTGATAATATATCAAGTTCTGGCTCGGCTCTTTTTAAGAAGACCGAACAGACAGAATTGGAGGAAGCTAAGGCTATATTACAGGAGCCAGAAACTGCGGATATTGCTTTGCCGCCCTCTACAGAAATTGATTTCAATTCCTTTAGAAAGACGGTATTGAATAGAAATCTTGAAGAAAATGATGGGAAACTTCAAGAGGAAGAAAATCTACAGAAAGAAGGTGATTTAATTATCGACACCCCATCTGTCACTACGGCACCATCAGCACCAGCGGTATTAAAACCATATATGATGGCTGATGGTGCCGTTCCTACAATACAATTAAACGTAAAATATATGGATCATTATAAGGGTCTTCCCCCGCTTGAATATAAAAGCGATGGAGCCGTTGGATTTGATCTATATGCAGCAAACTTTGAACCGATTTACCTAAATAAACAAGGAAGCATAGAAATGATACCGACAGGTATCAGTATCGAACTTCCGCCCGGCTTTGAAGCTCAGGTAAGATCACGGTCTAGTTTGGCTGCAAAGTTTGGTATAGCTGTTGTAAATTCTCCCGGAACAATCGATTGGGATTATAGGGGAGAAATATTTGCAGCCTTGATTAATTTAGTCGGTAAACGATTTGTTATTGAAAGAGGTATGCGAATTGCACAGGTAGTTATACCCGCACCTATTGTTCGTGCAACATTTGTTGATGTTGCGTCCTTAACGGAAACGGAAAGAGGGAGTGGGGGTTTCGGGTCTACCGGTCGTTGATAAACTTGTTGTTATAAACATAAAATAAAACCCGATATATAAACTTGTTGTTAGAAAGAAATTAAAATGGTTATTGATGTAAGAAAATATCGTGAAGAAACTGCTAAGAAGACTACCTTTGTTAAAGACAATTCGGTTTTCCCCTTTTGGAACCTGAAAAAAGGTAAGAATGCTGAAATCCAGCTTATTCCGTGGTTAGACCCGGTTACTCATAAATTTTTTACTGTTAAGAAACTGGTTCCAATGAAGTTCGTTGATCCAGAAGACGATTCCGCATTTGTGTATGTCAATGCTCCGACTATCGAAATGTATGAACTTAATGTTAAGTGTGGAACTCTTAATCCTGTTCGCGCCCTTTATAAGGAAGCGGAGGTTCTTTCAAAGAGTGGTCAATCCAAGCAAGGCGAGATAGTTAAAAAGATTGCTGGTGAGCATTGGATTAAGCCTACTTATTATTATCAGGGGTTTGTTAACAAGTCTGACTTTAGAGAAGATGAGGAAAACATTCCTGAGAATCCGATCAGAGTTTTCCCGTTTAAGAAACAGGCTCATACACCAATTGAAACCGCCCTCGAAAAGGGAGATTATGGTGATAGCACTCCTATGGGTTCGTATGAAGTGGAAGATATCAAGGCATATTTTGATGGAAGCTTTCCTGCGGACATGATGAGCGCTTTCGACTGTGCAGAATTTAGAATTTCTGTTACGGCACAAGGTGATTATAATAATTATTCATCTTCCCAGTTTCTTCCTAGAATGCATCGTATGCCTGATGAGCAACTAGCGTTGATTTTGGAATATGGTATGCATGACTTACGTGCAAGATTGCCGGAACGTCCGTCTGATGAACAGTTTGTGATTTATGCGGAAATGATGAAGGTATCGCTTGATCGCGCCTTTGGTCGTGATGAAGGACGGTGGAACCCTGAATGGGAAGAAGCCGGAATTAAAGCTTGGCGTCCTGATACTGCTGCTTCCTCTGAGGAAAGCGATAGCCAACCAGCTATTGCTGAATCTGGTCGCGCAACCGTCTCTTCGGCGGGGGTGGAAAATATAATGAAGAACCGTACTACGGTAAAACCTGCGATAGTCCATGATGAAGATGGGGTGATTGATGAAGATCAACCAGCTACCACATCGGCTCCCAATGACGTGCGTTCGCGCGTTGCGGCATTGACTGCGAAACATAAAGCAGCCGCTGCTCGATAAAGATTTATAAAAATCAAATCTCCCGGCATTAAATTGTGCCGGGAGTATTCTTATATAAACTTAAAAGGGAAAAAACATGGCTAAAAAGGCTTCAGGATTTAAAGATAAATTACTAAAAACATTATCCACTATCAGCACCCCATCTTTTAGATTGGGGTTTTCGCATATCGATTTATGGTGTAGTTGTAAAAACTTTGCTATGAATAGACTTTGGTCTGGACAATTCACTAAAGGACTTCTATTTGGACGTTCCTATATATTTTATGGTGAATCTGGTAGTGGTAAGTCGTTGATGGCGGCAATAACCGCCGCTGATGCACAACGCCAGCACGGCGCATATGTTATTTGGATGGACATAGAACATGCTACTGATGACACCGAGGGGAAGAAGTGGCTTGCTAAAGCTGGTATGGATTTAGACAACCTACAATATATTTCCGCCGCGACGATTGAAGAAGTTAAGACTGTTATTGCAAAAACTGCAAAACAGTATCAAGAAGCTATTGATAATAACGAGGGCGACGATTTGCCTCCTATAGTATTTGTCGTAGATTCTTATGCTGCACTAATGACCGAATCGCAGTTTGATAAAATTGCTGGTAAGGATATCGGTAAAGTTGTGGGTGATATGGGTCAAAAAGCCAAACAGGTTGGCGATCTTATTATTTCTATAACTCACTTAGTCGCCGGTAAAAAACTATTATGCGTCGGCGTTCAACACATAATGGATAACCAAGATGGTTACGGTCCTAAGCATAAAACTACCGGCGGTAATAAACTCGTTTATATGGCTTCTGGCTGTCTTATGCTAACTAAAAAACAGTTAAAATTAGATGATCTTGATAATAAGGATAATAAAAAAGCTATTGAAAGCAAGCGTGGTGACATGAGCAAAGACGTGTTAAAGCGTTCTTCTGATGTTGTGGGCATTCAGTGTACCATGGAAATTATCAAGTCACGGGTGTCTAAACCATTCGAAAGAGTTGATATTCAAATTCCTTATGGAACAGGATTAGACCCTTACTCTGGACTATTTGAAGTCTTGATGCAAGAAGGTGTTTTCAAGGTAAGCTCGCAAGGCTGGTATGAATACACTGATCCAACTAAAAATGGAGAAATTGTTAAGTTTCAAAAGGGTAATTTCATGGCTCATGCTGATCATCTTATGGAAATTGCTGATGCAGACATTGGTAGTGGGGCGGAAGCACCAATTTCATCAACCTTAGCAGAAATAGCAGAGGAATTAGAATAATGGTAATATCTGTATCAAAGATAAGAGAAAATGCTAGAACGGGGGCTAACGCCCCTATTCAAGCTACCACGTCCCCCGCTCCCCCGCCTAAAGCAGAAATCAGAGGCGAGGGATGGTTTGAAGCTGTTAAGAATGATATGAAGATTGCCCCACAGGCAATTGAATATTATAAAACGGTGTTACAGGATAGTAAGAAACATATCAGCCTCATCGGGGCTTTGGAGACACTTCTATTAGAAACTCCCGGTCTAGCGCACTGGTACCGTCAAATAACAATTGACGCCCAAATGCTAGAGCGGCTGTTTATTGATAGGAAGGAATCTCTTACTAAAAAGAAATACCATGAGTATGCCGCCGATCCGAAATTTGAAGGAATGAAAACAACAGAGCTTCAAAAATTGGCGGCGTCAGATGAACAAGTGTTGGTGCTTGAAGAATGGACAAGATTATTTGAATATTATAAAAAATCTTTAGATAATGTTTGTCAGTTTTTTGAGGACCGAAAATATACTCTAAACAACATTAAAGACATAAGAGTTAATAAGTTAGAAGAAGTATGGATTGATTCTTCGAAAGAAACGCATATCTAACTCATAATGAGTAAAATTGCGTTAATTGAAATTAAAGATGAAGTTAATATCCGTATAAAAAATGTAGATCAAAATACATTAAAAGAAGCGGCGAATCTTCTCACCTTCTATGTTCCAAATTATATGTTTACACCAACGTATAGAATGGGACGATGGGATGGGAAGATTCGTTTGTTATCTATGACGGGTAAAACTTGTCTTAATCTGTTGCCAGATATCTTCCACGTTTTTGAAAATAGTGGATATACCTTTGATGTTGATGATCAGAGAAGAGATTTTTCCCACGTAGTAATCGATTTACCCACCGCCGATATGTTCTCTCAATATGAGATTAAGGGCGAGTCTGTCATACTGAGAGACTATCAAATTAATGGAGCCACATTAGCCCTTACAGAGGGTAAGGGTCTATTAGAGATGAGTGTGGGTTCTGGTAAGACCTTAACGTGTGCAGCTATGGCTAAATGTTTAATGCCCCATGGAAATGTTATATTTATTGTGCCTAATATTGATCTTGTTATACAGACCCAATTTGTATTTAAACAGGTCGGAATCGATACTGGCATTTGGTATGGAGAAGCTAAGGACCGGCGTCATGTCACGATATCTACATGGCAATCCCTTGAAGGACATCCTGAATTATTTTCGGACGTTATAGGATTTGTCCTAGATGAAGCCCATCTAGGAACAGGCAAGACGATCAGCACTATTTTAAATGGTCCCGGTGCAAATGTTCCCTTCCGTATCGGATGTACTGGTACAGTGCCAAAAGAAGATATTTTTCGATATCAGTTATTGGCTTCTATTGGTCCAATCCTCTTCACTCTTGCGACGTGGGAATTGCAAAAAAGAGGTATACTGGCAAATGCGCTTATTCATCAGATTGTTTTAAAAGACACCAAGAACCCAAGATACCGGAAATATATAACTGAAAAGCGCCTAAATGATCAAGGCGATGAGGTTATCGGGTTTGAAGATTGGAATGAACAAGTTAACTTCTTGTATTCTGATCAGAAGAGACTTCAATATATTGCCAATGAAATACAAAGAGTATCATTAGACGGTAATACCTTGGTGTTAGTACAGTTTAGAGAAATGGGTAAAAAATTAGAAGAATTAATACCCAATGCAGTGTCGATTGATGGTAGGGATAAAACAGAATTTAGGAAAGAAGAATATGATAAGTTTGCCAACACGGACGGTAACATATTAATTGCCACTATGGGAATTGCGTCCACAGGATTGGATATTCCTAGAATATTTCATTTGTTTGTCCTTGAACCGGGTAAGAAATTTCATAAAATAATTCAGGCTCTTGGACGTGGAGTCAGAAAAGCAAGTGACAAAGACTTTATCGATATGTATGATCTTTATGGTGATGACGGCTTTTCAAAAAAACACGGAAAAGAACGATATAAGCATTTTAAAGATGCTAGACAAACAGTTGAAGTATTGGATGTAGATTATGTTGATATTGAATGAAGAAAATAAAGTTTTAGATACTGACATCATTAATGAAGAATGTTATTATTCTGTCTTATCATTTAAAGATTATCGTCAGCCTGACGTTTACTTTCAAAAATTAACTGAGATTGAAGTTTTTGAAAGCGCCAGTTTGGAGATTGAAATAGGTCCATTTAAAACAGTGGTTCCTTATCACTGGTCGATAATGGTTAGTGATCATGAATATGTGGAAATGATGCCGATTGCTGATACGAGCGGACGGTCGATTTTGGCATTTTGTATTAATCCGATTGATGGTTTTTTACCACAATACTATCCGATTAGAATTAATAATATTTTTCCGATCAATCCTTGGAGTTGTCCACCCATAAAAGAAAAGGATTTGATCCTTTTACCATTAGGTGTTGTAAAGAAACCTAATGAAACTAAGGATAAGGGTCCTATATGTGTTATCATGACGCCACATAAACTAGACGTGACGCGTCCTATAGGAGATATTTGGGGTGTCTAACATTGATTTGTTTCAGGTGCTGAAGTACCTTGATACGAACGAATTGGCTCTATATGAGTCGTTCGCTGATGATCCTGATTTGAAGGAAGAATATGATAAGTTAATATCATTCGTATTACCGGTGTGGTTTACGGGGCATTTTAATAATGAGAACCATATAATCGCCACTGTCAAGTTTAATGATATCGTAAATCAAGCATGGTTTTATCTGGCTGATCATCCTATGTTACAAACAAAGCTGTTGGCGGTCGCCGGAATTGGGCGTAGTAGCAAGCATGTTTTTTACAATAAGAAAAGCAGGACTGTTGATAAATTAAGAATCGACGTGTTCTCGCAAATAGAACCAGATATTAACAATGAAGAGGTATTTACGTGGTGCAAAAGATTGAATGTCAAGGAATTTCAGCAGGTGTTAGACCGTTTGGGTTTTCAACAGAAAGAACAGAAGGTATACACAAAACTATTCTCGGAAATGGTATGACTTCAACACTACCAAAGGTTTTCAAATGTCAGTTTTGTAATAAATCATATGACAGAGAAAACTGGTTCAAAAAGCATAAGTGTAAGAAATCAAAAGTATTTTGGGAAGCCAGCGAAGATATCCTTATAAATTCATATAACTTGTTCGTTTATTGGCAAGCTCGGAACGGCTTTACCAAGCGTGGTAAAAATAAGACATTTGAAGAATTTCATAATTCATGGTTCTTTCAGATTTTCAAAGACCTGAATGAATATCTCGATAAAAAGAAGATTACTAATGGACAACGGTATGTTGATTGGTTAATTGAAGCCAGTATAAAAGAAAAGGATTGGAAAAATCCCAAAAACTTAAATGCGTTTAGACAATTTCTTATATTAGTCGAAACTCCCAAGGAACAAGCCCATAGCACAAGAGCTTTTATAAAGAACTATTGTGAAAAGAATGAGATTGATCCTAATGATTTTTTCACGTCCATAACTCATGGACAGTTGACAGAAATGATCAAAAGCTATAATATACGTCCGTGGGTTGTATTTTCTGTATCGATCATATTGAATATGATTGGAGACGCTGATTTTCCAGTGAATTTACTAGAAGACATTGATTCTGTCTACAGTTTCGATGTTTGGGAAAAGAAGATAGAAGCAAATCCAAATTTTAGCCGTGAAGTCGAGAGAATGATTTTAGAAAGATATGAGTGACATAGTACATATCCCAGATATCGATATTGATGTTAAAGACCGCGGGGGAAGCCTTGCGGTCTTATCAGAATATATAGACTTTCGCTGTGCTTCCCAAATAGACAACAAACAACAATTAGTTAAACACAATACTGGAATATATTTACAAGATATTCCTAATGATCCGTTAAGTGGATTGGCAGTATTTCCGTATGAAACTGCCGAGGATTTAGGATATTATAAACTAGATTTGATTCCATATCATATATATATTGATATAACCAGTGAGGAACATCTTAAATTATTAATAGAAGTTGCCGAAGATGAAGAGAATTTTCCGTGGGAGATTTTCTTAGAAGAACGGTTTTATAATAATGAAAATCATGAATTGCAATTGACACAACTAGCAAGGCATTATTCTCTGTGCAAAAGATATCCCCCAAAGTCTATTTCAGACATTGCGATATTGAATGCATTAATTCGTCCGAGGAAACGGCATCTGATTGGTAAGCCTTTTGCCCAAATTAAAGAATTAGTATGGGAAAAAATTGATGGTGAGACTGGATACTTTTTCAAGAAGAGTCACGCCATAGCATTTGCGCTGGCGATTATGGTGCATATTCAATTATTAAATCATAAAGTTTGAGTTGGTGGTTTAGCACGATTAACCAGATCGATCCGTTTCTTTTTTGGGCGTTTTAGATACAAATTATTCAGGGAAAAAATAGGTCCAATTGGGTCTTTGACGAATGACTTTTTGGTATATCCTACTAAGGTATAAGAAAACTCATCAAATTCTCTGCCGATAAACATATTGATAGGAACCATTTGGCTTGATTGCCACCACCAACGTTCCGCAAGCGCGAGAAATCTAACACGCGCTTTCTCATCTTTGATCTTGAGAAAGTCATATACCATGATTACTTTAGTAGCCTCGTTTTGAACTACACCACAAGTCATCATATCATTGTTAAAAAATAAAAAGGTAATGAACTCATATTTTGTTCTTACTTTTTCCATTAGTTCTTCATTATTTTTAATCATTGCAATTATTTACATTGTAAGAAATGTAAATTTGATACTTTTAAAGTAATCTATTTGCAGATGGTAGACCGGAAGTGTTATCAAGAACGATATTACCAACTCGTTCGCCGCCTTGCGCGACTTCTAATGGTATGACATTGCTATGAACGTCAATAAGATATAACGCCCAACGCAGTGCGCCACCGCTGTTAATTAAACCTAATGTATCAGTATTAGTTAGGAGCAATTCAAATTTACCAGAATAAGGATCGTTACATAACAATGGTTTTCTGAGAATTATTGTTGAGTCTTCTTCTAATTTAATGTTATTAAAATAGTCTTTGGAAAAAATCACAAAAAGGATTTTGAATGGAGCCAAGTTAAGTGGTACTCCATCAGTATTACAGGCATAAAATTCTATACATTCAGTAATTCCGGGAGTAATTTTGATATCACCTGTCAGATGCCGGTTTTGTCTCCCCGGCATCTGTAAGTTTACTCTCGGTATATTATATTGAATATTCAGATTAGCGCTCATTAAAGCTATTTATCATTACCTTATCGGAAATTTACGATCTAACGTCTCTTTAATCTGTTTAAGATCGGTTCTTATCTCGATGATAATATCGTGATCTACTTCTAGCTTATCCACACGTACCTTTAGTACAGAGATATTCGCAGCATTAGTTTGAATATCATTCTTTAAAGAGAACGCAAAGCCGGTTAATCCTACGATAGTAGTAAGAATTAATAGTATTGGTTGAATGTTGTCATGAAATGCTTTTAACATAGCAGTTTACTCCAAGTTATATAAATTATTTATAACTTAATGGTATTATTCAATATTTTATAAGTGATATAAATTTTAAGTGTTGACTTCGGATCGGGGTTATACTAAATATGAGCATAACCACACAGGAGTTGTGTAGGTTCACATACACTAAAGGAGTTTTAGTATGACAAAAAAGTACAACTATGTGCTATTTCACGGCAGATTGCAGTTTCCCCATAAGGGACATAAACACAACATTGAAACAGCGCTTGAATTATCCGAAGTGGTAATGATCGGTATTGGTTCACCCAATAGAGCCAGTTCCCCCCGAAATCCTCTTTATGCGGAGGAACGTATTGAAGTTCTTACTAGAATGTTTCCACAAGAGGTAGCTGACGGGCGCATACATTTTCTACCAATCCCTGATATTACTTATAACGATCAGGCGTGGGTTATCAACACGCGGAAAATTATAACTAATTTTATTTTGGATCATGGAAACGCATATGGATTTCAAAATCATGGGTTGAAAGATTTCAACATTGGAATCATTGGTTATGAAAAAGATGCTTCATCTTCATACCTGAGAATGTTCCATGGGTGGGATTTGATCAGCTTGCCATCGCAGCACGGGACATTCAATTCAACGGAAATACGTGATAATTATTTTCAGCGGACTCCTATCTTTCCAGAACGGGTATGCCCGGTTGAAGTTGTCGATTATATGGAAAAATTCATGTATACCGATAAGTTCAAATGGTTGTTGGGTGAAGCCGAATATTACCGGGATTATAAGAAAAGTTGGGAACATTCCCCCTATCCTGTTATTATTCCTTGCGTAGACGCGGTATGTGTTCAAAATGGACAAATCCTTTTGGTAACAAGAGGCAAACGTCCCGGTTTAGGCTTGCTTGCACTTCCGGGAGGGCATGTCAATCCTGACGAAACATTCCGTAATGCTATTATTAGGGAACTGCGGGAGGAAACTGAAATAGAGGATAATAGAGGAAAAATGCCGCCAGCAGTTTTGGGAGCATATATTGAAGATAAGATGACTAGACTTTTCGATGATCCGTGGCGTTCTGAAAAAGGGCGAGTCACCACCAATGCTTATAAGTTTACTTTCCCTGATAGGGACGAACCTTTCAAAGTGCTTGGTGCAGATGATGCGGAATTTGCACAGTGGTATCCGTTGGATTCTCTGGATGCTAGAGATTTCTTCGACGACCACGCCCATATCATTAGAGAAATGACCGGCGTTAATATTGATTGAAAACTAATACTTGACTATGAGCTTATAGTCAAGTATCCCATTACCTAAACCCTGTGTAGGGGAGTCCTACACTTATAGAAAACTGAAGGAGTTTTAGTTATGAAACATTTTGTAAGATTTAATCCGCGCAACCCTTGTTTAATGGCGGATGGTTATAAATTTTCACATGCCGCAGCGGGCGCTGTGCATAAGTGGGGACAATATCCCCCACACACTGAGCGGCAATTCAGCTATATCGAGGCGCGCGTCGGTTCTAAATTTAGCGAGGGCGTCTTTTTTGGTCTTCAATATTTTCTTAAAGAATATATGACCGTTCGTATAACGAAGAAAGATGTCGAGGAAGCCGAGTATTTTTGTAAGCTTTATGGTGTTCCGTTTGATACGGAAAAGTTCATGGACATTGTGAATCGCACTGACGGATATTGGGATGTCACCATTGAGGCGATTCCCGAAGGATCGGTCGTTCCCAAATCCAATGTGCAGGTTCAAATCTATAACAATAGTCCAGAAAGTTTTTGGCAACCATCGTTCCTCGAAACGGTTTTGCAACGCGCCGTGTGGTACGGGAGTACCGTTGCGACTCTTTCGCGTGAAGCTAAAAAGGTTATCAGGCGCGGTCTGGAAATCTCGGCAGATAACTTAGATGGTTTGCCGTGGAAGCTTCATGATTTCGGTGCGCGTGGCGTTTCTTGCCATGAACAGGCGATGATCGGTGGCGCGGCGCATTTGGTTAACTTTATGGGAAGCGATACCGTTGAAGGCGTCGTGATGGCGAATTATTATTATGGTGAACAGATGGCGGCTAATACCATTGTTGCCACGGAACATTCAACTACTATTAGTTGGGGTGAGATTAGAGAACCCGATGCATTGATCAATCTTATTGATCAATTTGGCGACAAATATAAAATTATCGCCAGTGTTGCAGACAGCTTTGATTTCTTTCGCGTGGTGGAAGAATATTGGGGTGAAAGGCTGCTACAGCGAGTGAAGGATTGGGGCGGCACGATTGTAGTCCGTCCTGATAGTGGCGACGCCACGACTATTCCTGTTGAGGGCATAGATCGTCTTATGAAGAAAGTTGGACACACTTTAAACACGAAACGGTTTAGATTACTGCCTAACTATTTCAGGTTTGTTCAAGGTGATGGAATGAATTTGGAATCGGTTGAGCAATTGGATAACAATCTTATTGCGGCGGGCATCAGCACTGATAACCTTACTCGTGGTATGGGCGGCGGTCTTCTTATGAAGGTTGATCGTGACACCATGCATTATGCGCAGAAGCCGGGACTTATTGAAATCCGCAATCCTGATGGAACCATCGAGTATCGCGAAATCCGTAAGACCCCCAAGACCGATACCGGCAAGACTTCTAAAGGCGGTCGTCTTGCCCTTATCGAAAGTTGTGGCATTGGTTCAAGCACCATCGAAACTATCAAATATGATGATTTGAATGGTCGCAGGAATTTACTTCGTCCGGTTTGGAAAACTGGCGAACTATTGATAGATTCTACCTTCGCACAAGTTAGAGAGAATGCTAAGCTTGACTATCACTACGCAGCGTAATATAGTGGGGGCGCAAGCCCCCCCCTTATTCTTAAAAATGAGAAGTTATGTATAACGATTTTTATAAACTTTCACAGTCTGAAAATTTTAATAAAATTATAAACTCGAACGGAATTTCCGAAAGTGTTATTTTTTTAAGTGATGCTGATAACGTTGTTTATAAATTTTATAAGAATGATCCCGCCTACTCCCGGTTCGTGAACTGGTGCGTGGGCAGGGACGACCCCCATTTGCCGGTGATCGAGTGTTTGCAAGAGACAGATGATGGGTTTTCTAAGGTTAAATTAGAGAAACTTTCTCCGATCACTGAGGATGAATTTTATGATCTTGGTTTGTTTGATCTGATTAACTATGCGTTAGATCAGGCAGAGTATGTTGATCACTTCATTCTCCCCACGGATGAATATCTTCAAGAAATTGTTATGCGCTATCCGGGGTTTGGGAGAACGATTGTTTCTCTTTATACGGCACTCGTAGATAAACATAATAAGATTGATTTACATTACGAGAACATTATGATGCGTAGTGGTATTCCTGTTATTATTGATCCGTTGTTACCATGATTAAGGTCAAGAATGAGATAAAAACACGGTTAGCCAACAACGAGATACTTGATAAAAATCTTATTATTGGTTATTTTAAATTCTTTAACTACGAGTACTTGTCAGAAGGTGCGAGTAGTGTTGTATTCGAACACCCTACTAAACCTTATATTTTAAAAGTGTTTCAAAATGATGATGCATATTTTAACTATTTTGAGTTTTGTTTGTGTAATCAGAATAACCCTTTTATCCCGAAAGTTAAACCGGTTTTATTACATGGTCCCAATTCCGGTATTGTGAAAATTGAAAAACTATTTCCTATTGACAAACGGGACCGTTTTGCATTAAAAGCAATGCAGTGGGTAGAAGCAGAGTTATATCTTGGTGATAAAATAGGATTACCGAAATTTAATGAAGATTTATACCATAAAGAAATTGGTGAGTGGATTAAGAACAATCCAGCGTTTGTCAGTTTAGCCAAACACTTACGATCACGCACGAAAGGAACCGGGCTACATTTTGATTTTCACGAAAGTAATATTATGAAGCGTGGGGATCAATTAGTTATTACTGATGCACTAATTCAAGGTTAAAAGGTGAGTTATATAAGAGTATCTTTAATACGAGTCTTAGGATCATTAAAGATTATGAGGATGAATATTTACAGGAAAATTATGATGGAGACGAGTTGGATCAAGAGTGAAGGGGCTATAGTATATGATCCCCCGCGAGACACTATGAAACGGAACACCAAAAACTGGTGCATCGTTCAGACTTCGCGTGGTATTACCGGTCTTTATCGCTGGTTCCTCGACCGTAATTGGTGGGAAGTGGAAAAAAACAATGTTAAACGTGGGTACTTTGAACCCGCGTTCCCCGGTCATATTTCCATTATCCGGGGCGAACAGTTGCGGCAAAATGCCGAAGATTGGAATAAAATCTTTAAGAAAAAAGTAGCGTTTGAGTATGCAAATGACATTCGTATGACTACTCAAGACGAAAAATTTTACTATATTCCAGTAAGGTTCCCTGAATATAATGAAATCAGGAAGCACTTTGGCTTGTTGACGCACGATCCGCGCAACGGCAAGGAGTTTACAGGACATATCACGATAGCAAAGACGTATGGATAATATACCAAGTTTATTTGAGCAGTTATTCGTTGCAAGGAAACATTATAGAGCGCGCGGGTGGATCAATATAGATTGTCCTGAGTGCGGAGATACGCGCCAGCGTTGTGGGTTCAAACGAACTGACAACGCTGGTTTTCTTGTTTCTTGCTTAAATGGCGGCTGCGCACTTAATGTGGAAAGCGCTGGCTGGACGCCGGGATATTTCTTTAGTGGTCGATTGAAAAAGTTGTATAGCGATTTGGGTGGTGACATTAGAGAGCTACCGCTTAAAGATATGGCATTCCAAAATAGAAAAATAATTCATGATAAGAATGGTAATGTTATTGGGCAAGAACAATTAGAGATTGTCACCAACTTTCCAGAAATAGAGTTGCCGGAACGCGCCATCCCGCTGCTCGATGCCGCGGAAAAAAACCACGATGCGTTGGAAGTCTTTGAATATTTGATTGATCGTTGGGCTGACTATCCAAAATATTACAACTTCTATTGGTCACCTAAATGGAGAAATAATCTTATCATTCCGTTTTTTCATAAAGAAAAAGTAGTTGGTTATGCCAGCCGTAATATTAAGATAAAAACCGGTAAAGGTCGGTACTATCAAACATGTGCTGCGGACTTTATGTTCAATCAAGATAAAATTTTTAACAATGATGAGGGTGTAGCAATTGTAGTTGAATCACCGTTAGACGCTATTGCATTAGATTGTTATGCATCTAAAGCGTCCCATCTAACAAAGAAACAAATAAACCTATTAAACGCGTCAGGTAAAGAAATAATTTTAGTACCTGACCATCGCATAAAAGAATATGAATCCTTTCTTAATATTGCGATTGATAACAATTGGTCATTAGCTGTTCCTGATTGGGGTAGTTCATTATTAGATGCGGGAGATTCTATCAAAAAGAATGGTGCGTTGTTCACCTTGGATATCATTGTCACATCAGCTTCAAAGAACTATATACGAAGTAGGAGTTCTTTGAAATTAAAAGCACAATGACAGCAGCCGTACACGCAAAATCACCAGAAATCGATTTAGATCAGATTCCAGAGCATGATCCCGTTGAAATTGATCAGTTTATCATGCTTTCGAGCATGGTTGCGAATCCCGATATCTTGAGAAAATGTCAACCCATATTAAAGAAGGAATATTTCACAAGGGAATATCAGAAAGCTTACGAGTTTATTAATAAATTTCTGTTAGAAATGAATCGCGCCCCCACTAGGAATATAGTATGGAGCGAGACAGGCGTTAAGCTTGACCCTGCCGAGGATTACCGCGATGCAGAAATTGCTGATTACATGGTAACATCTATTGTTGATCATTGTCGGCATTCGCAGTTAATAGATTTTCTAAATGATTCTTCTGAACAGATTAATAAACTTCGGCAGTCACAAACTGCGATTGATCGTGGCACATTATCGTCCTTTATGAAGACAATTGAGACTATTTCAAATACCAGCGTTCAACAGAACCTTGGATATGAATTTCATAAAGACGTTGAAACCTTGATAGAAATGTCAAAGTCTCACGATGGGGTAGCGACAGGTTTAGATTTTCTAGATGAAGTTCTTGAAGGGGGTGTTACACAACCGAGTGTTAATGTCGTGTCGGCTGCTTCTGGACATGGTAAATCGGTATTCTTACAGAATATGGCAATTTATCAATTAAGAAGAGGCAAGAACGTTATATATTTCTCCCTTGAGCTTCAACCGGAAATGTTGGCAAAGCGTTTCGCCGCTATGATGACTGACACGGCAATGGGTAAAATTTATACCGAGGTCGATTCGGTTGTTTATCAGGTTCACCGTAATGGGAAAAAAGAAGGCAAACTGCGTATTGTAAAATACAATATGTCTGGTACTACCGTAGCCGACTTGAGAAACTATCATAAAGAAGTTAGTGAGCATGATGGAGTTTTATATGATGTAGTTTGCGCCGATTACATGGATTTGTTTTGGGCGATGCGACCGGGAATACAGGCTGATAATGTATCTGCCAAAGATAAAGCTGTTTCCGAAGAAATGAACGATTTTGCTCATGACAAATATTGCAAGAAAGTGATTTGGACGGCATCACAAATGACCAAGGGTCAGGATGAAGAAAAGGCAACCGGGCAAGGACGTGTGGCGGGCGGTAAATCTAAAGTTGACGCCGCCGATAACCTATTCATATTAAAGCGTACTATAGAAGACAAACAGGAAGAACGCATATGGTTGCATATATCTAAGGCGCGATCTTCTAGAGCAGAAGGTGCTTCGATCCCGCTGCACTGGAATCCTGCTACTTTACGAATAGGGAATGGTGATAGAAGCCTGTTAATGGAAGCAAATCCATTTCTTTATGGTAAAGTTGAAAAACCAAAAGAAAATGTTGAAGGTAATGTTGCCGCCGCCGAAAATAAAACCATAACTACTATTAGAAGTAGACTAGCTCAAAACAAGGAAGCAAAGAATGGCTGAAAATAAACCAATTGGGATGTTCATGGGATCGTATGATTTTTTACCGGAAAAGACTATAACACAGGATGACTTAAATATTGTAACTATAGAGTTTTTAAGAAGACTGTTTGTTAAAAAGATTGACGGTAAGGAAGAACCGTTTCCTTATCCCGATGGTGCGACTACACAGGAACAACTTATTAAATTGTATACTACTATGAAAATTTCATTTCGTCCTGACGTGTTTGAAGGTTTCCCTGCCGTAGTACGCAAACATTTTATGATCAGGGAGCGCAATGGTGCATTTTATAGATACGGTCACAAACCAAGGGCACTGCGTTAATACATAAATATTTTTGAAAGCATTTAATGAACGAGCGGTTGTTTCATAGTTTTATTTCTGATCTGAGTCGGTTTTCATCTCCCGGTGAGGTATTGATGCGCGCCCAAGATGCATTTGGGGTGGCAATTAAATTGTTCACGTTGATTGATAACACCGTTCCCGATCCAGAAAACAACCACAAGATAAAAATGGCATGGTTCAAAGCCGTAAGAGATAATGATTTTCGCAAGTTCAATAAGGCTTACAAAAAATATTCAACATTAGGAAAAGATAATATATCATGAAAAAGAAAACATTATTGGAGCTTTTTGATGAAGTGCAAGAAAATTGTTCTGCTGGCGCTGTAGGAGCAGGGGCGATTAGCGGCGGATTGGCGATTGGTACCACAGAGGCTCCCAAGGTCAAGATTATTAAACGTTCACCAAAAACAAAAAAGCGGGATAATAATACAATTTCAACAGAAAAGTAACTTTAATCCTAAATACTTTTTGACACAAATGAAATGAATTAATCATTTTAGATATAATGTGTAATAGGAGAAAAGTAAAATGACATATGATGTCTACTCAGCAAATGTACTGAATACCGTAAGCTTTATCGTTGAACCACAGTTAGTGGGTGAAAACGTGGCTGGTTTGTTTGGTATTTTTCGCGGTCCCGAAAATGCTCACCCATTTTTTGGTCAGCTTACAACCACCCCGACTGCTCTGCAAAATCTTGCACAGCTTCGTACAGACTACATCGTGCGCGCATTGACTGCTTACGCCCCAGTTGTTGGTGTTCGTTTAGTAACTAACGCTTCTGGTTCAATCGTACCGACCGTGAACTTCGGTTCGGCAATTAAGGTTACCTTCGAAACCAATTCAATGGGAATTTTCGAAGACCCTGCTTATATTTCAAGCGGTGGTGTTGGTAACAAAGAAAGAACTACGGATATCGTGGACACCCTTGGTGTTGGTGGTATGTCTTATACCAAGACAAAGCCCGGCTTACAGAGCCTATTAAATGCTCTTTCGACCGTTTCGTTTGATAATGGTGTTACGGGTCCGTTCGGCGCTCTTGCTGCAACTGGTGCGATCACTCTTCCTGATACAACCGTAACAACCGGTGCGCCTACGCTCACCGCTGCTGGTGGTTTCACCGCAGGATTGAAGATTTATTTTGCCAACTAAGTTAGTTAAGTAAATGTTTATGATTAAAGAGGGGTTCGCCCCTCTTTTTTTATTGCATTTTTATAAAATAATATCTAAATAACAACAAATGAGCAATAATTTAAATTTTAATATACTAAAACAAGCTTGGAAAAAGCTTATACGAAGTAATATTACTTCAATACTTAAAGTTGCGCCCGGTTTTGATAACCCACAAAATGTCTTTTTGAAAAACATGAAAGATTCTAGTGATTCTTTAGAAGTTAAATTTGGTGGGTTTGAGAGTGCGGTCAAAGATACCCGCGATGTGCAATCAGCTAAAAGAGTTATAATCGACTGGTTAAAAAAAATAAGCATATCCGTGCAGATAATACCTTCAACCCCCACAGAATTATATGTTAGAATATCTAAAGATTTAAAATTTTCTGAAGATATACAGCCTGTTGTGGTTGAAAAACCGATAAAAGAAAATAAATACCCATTATCTGAAAAAAAATTAGTTAATATTGTACGGAGTAATCTTAAATGAATGGGTTTGATGATTTTGATAATGTACCGACTTACACACACCTAAAGCCAGTTAATAATGATAGACAGGCGTCGGAAACCGGATGGAAGGTGCGAGAACCGCTACAAGATAATGCGGATATAGACATTTCATATAAAACGCGTAGACCAAACTTAAATCACGAGCTTGCTGTCGATATCCATAATGGATTGGGAGGCGCTAGAGTAATTGCTGAGGCGCGGCGCAAAATGGATGAAATTGGTGATTTAGACATTACTGATTTCATGGATGCAAAAGTATCGCCTGATGTAAAACGAGCTTTTGCCGAAAGTATGAAAAGACAAAGACCGAGGTCTTCTGCATCTACACCATCACAAAACTACGATAATCCTTTTGATGATAGCGAAACGTCCAGTGGTGGCAGATTTGTTGTGGAAAAAGCTATGGCTGCATTGAAGTCAGGAGCTAAAATTCCAGTATGGATGATCGTTGATTCAAATAATGGTCAACAGTTCCAAAAACCATTTAAAATACATGAAGCTGCTATAGCAGTTTCGAATTTATTAAACGAGCATGGTACTATTAAACATCCTTCTGTCAAGAAAGCGCTCACGGCATATGACACTTATAATGAAATTCTTAAGAAGGTCAATATCGTTAAAAAGGCTATCAATGAGGGCGAAGAAGAACAAAGACCCGTTCTGACCCGTCTCAGAGAGCAACTTAAAACCTGCGGAAAAGCCATAGGACTGTAATAGAAATGTTTTCGCTAAATATTATTAATATTAGGAATTTGATATGAGTCTTGCTTTTTTACGCGAAACACCAGAGATAAAACTTAGAAAGATCGAAAATGATCTTTCTACTATTAATGAAGAATTTAATTTCTCTACATTTAGTAAGTTACCTATTCAAAAGGTTCAAAAGTGCATTTCTTACTATAATGGTAAAATAGGTACTCTAAAAGAATCCACGTATGGGTCTTGGTTGTTTAATCCAAAATTTAATGAATTTTCTTTAATTAGAGAAGGACTGCTTTCTATATTAGAAAAGAAACAATCCTTAATTGATAATGAACAATTAGTTCGTGGTTTTGTCTATTATAATAATGTTAAACATTTCGATAAGCAATTGGTTGGTGAAAGATGTTTTTACAAGAATAATTTTGATGCGGATTGGGTTCCTTTTAAGGAGCATATCGCCGTCACAAAAGCAAAAGAATTATTGCGTTATGGATCAGAAGAAGATTTTAAAAAGATTTATTTTGAATTTGCAGATGGAAATTCAATTTCTTTTGGAAAAGTAGATTTATCCCATGTGTCAGAATCTACTGACAGCGCTTTAGAAGCAATTGAAGAATATTGTGATAGTCGGTGGAATGGTCCATGGGCTTGGGAAGCTCCTTCTTCCGAAAAATTAATGATGGTTATAGAGGATAAAAAAATGGATTTGGCTACCGCTAGAAAAAAGAAAATCGACCTTGCTAAACAAATAACTTCTTTATATGAAGAGCAAATGGATAAATTTGCGTTGGTTGGCGCTATTCAGGACATGCAGAGCCGCGTAGATTCGATGATCGCAGACGTAGGTAAGATTATGAGTGACTCGATTGAATTAGGGGTGGCTGCTCAGACCACTCCCGGAACTGGTAATAGTAATTTACATGGCACAATCGAAGCCCCTGCGAATAATGTTGCGCAAGGATTAGCTCAGTTAAAAGCAGCAATTCAAAATGCATTGGGGGCAATTAGTGCTAACGTGGAGTCGCCTACCCTTGACGGGCTTGATCCTACAATGGGTAATGATGGTGGCGCTCCCGGCGCTGTTCCCGGCGCTGAGGGTGGATTACCTCCTGCGCCTACCGGCGACATGGGTCTTGGCGGCGACCCGGCTGCTTTAGGTGACACTCTTTCTGGTGTCGGTGTTGAAGGCGAAGATGGCGAACGTATTAAGAAGGATATGTAATGCTTGATTTAGACGATGGATTTTATGATGCCAGTTCTGCTAGAAATATGTCACTTGGTGCTCGTGCCAGCGTGTCAATTATTTTAACTGAAATAAGTGCATTGAAGCTTGCCGTTGATGCCGCAGTATTTGCTGGTAACACGACAGTTAAGATTGACACGACTGCAATGGCAGTTTCTTCGACGTATTTTACTGCGTGGAGCGATCCATTTAATCCTGCTAACACAAGCATATATGTCGCTCAACGGTTCGCAATGGACTCGGTTATTAGGTATTTCACTAGATTAGGATATGACATTTTTCGGGTCAGAGGCACTGTCGCTGATCCTACTGCTAATAGTTTTACTTGGGTGATTAACTGGTAAGTACTATATACATTTTAAATGACTTCCACTAAAGAACATAATTTAATAATTTTTGGTTTAGATTTTAAAGATGAGCTTATCATTCAGGACAAAGCTGAATTAGAAGGTTATCTTTCTGTAGACCATATGTTATATGATTATTTTCAATTTCCTAAAATTGAAATGTTTGATTGTATGCGCCGCTATCATATGGCGGTCACTCAACACTGGTTGAATATCGGTGTTGAGTTTGTCTCAATGGAAACGAGTCAAGGGAATCATAATTTTATCGCAGTAAGTGGTAAAAAATGCTTTGTTAAAAAAAATGATGTGTCTACCTTAGAGACAGGTTTTTTCGAAATTGATCCGACACATATTTTAAAATTAAAGAAATTTTGTGAAACATTGGATATTCCTTTTTTCAGTCCTAACTGGTACGTTGTGGCGTGACCCAAAAGACTTTGTTACAATTTATTGAAGAAGCTAATAATATACATGATAATAGATATACCTATTTGAACAGCGTATATAATGGAGCGCGGAAAAAAATTATAATTACATGTAAATTACATGGTGATTTCGAACAAATGGCGTATAGCCATTTGGCTGGATGTGGTTGTTCTATTTGTGCAGAAGAAGATAGAACATTAAAAAAGAGAACTACTGTTCCGGTATTAATTAACCAATTTAAAAAAATTCATGGTAATTTGTACATATATGATAAAGTTAACTATATCAATGCACGTACTCCAATAGATATAGTTTGTAATACTCATGGAGACTTTAGACAGGAGCCGAGGGTTCATTTACGTGGTAATGGTTGTCCTAAATGTGGTATAATTTATAATACCACACGACATACCAAATCATTAGACACCTTTATTCAAGAAGCAGCTAAAACTCATAATGATTTTTATGACTATTCAACAACAATATATATTAATACTATGTCTAAAATTATTATAACTTGTCCTAAACATGGTGAGTTTAGACAAACTCCTGATGCCCATTTACGTGGTCAATGGTGTTCTAAATGTAAACCAAAGGATTCTAAAGCTCAACGTGAAATTAATGAATTTATTTTAAGTCTTGGATTTGAAACAATTTATGGTGATAAAAACATTATTAAACCAAAAGAATTGGATATAGTTATACCGTTGAAGAAATTAGCTGTAGAATACAATGGACTTCATTGGCATCATGATAAAAGAATAAAAAAGGACAATCATATAATTAAACAACAATTAACTAATGATGCAGGATATGAATTAGTAACCATATTTGAGGATGAATGGTTGACTAAACCTCATGTAGTTAAAAAACTAATTTCGCGCCGTCTTTTGGATAAACTACCAGATATCCACTCCTACTCTATCGGTACTATTGATCCAATAATGGCTAGAACTTTCCTAAATGAGGAACATATAAACGGAGCGCCGGAAATACTAGGAGTGTGTTTGGGATATTTTGACGAAACAGATACGCTGATATCATTATTAACATTAGATTTAATTAATAATAATGATTGGAATTTATCACGTATTGCTACAAATAATTATTATGATGATGCAACGATAGATAAATTATTTTATTATTTTATAGAAAACTATCAACCACGTACTATATCGACTATATCAGACAATAGGTTCTCAGATAATAAAATATATTTAAATCTTAAATTCAACGTTTCGAAAAAACTTCCAATTGACTATATGTATATTAAGTCATCGCGTAGATATACAAAATCAGAAATTGAGAAAATAACACAAACTACAATTTCTAAAAAATCAAAGAAAATTTGGGATTGTGGCAAAACCGAGTGGGTATGGAAAAGGGATTAATTGTGATAAGATATAATGGACCGAAGCTGGCGTATCCAGAATTAGAAGCAGTAACAACAGAAAAAGGGCGCGTATACACTACCCCAACCGGTCCAGCACCTTCAGTCACCACTATTTTATCTAAATTACCCCACCCGGAATTAGACGCTTGGAAAGAGCGCGTGGGAGAAGATGAAGCAAAACGGATTTCCACCGAAGCCACAAATATCGGCACCGCAATGCATAATTTATGTGAAAGTTTCATAACAAAGGAGCCTTACAAAAAAACCACTACCGATGAATTGGAAGAAATCGCGGAACAAATGTTTCGTAAAGTTAAAATGTACGGCTTACGTAGAGTTACTGAAGTCTTTGGGATTGAAGTGTGTTTGCATTTGGATAACTTGGTAGCTGGGCGTACCGATCTTATAGGAATTGAAGATGGTAAATTCAGCATCATGGATTATAAAACTTCCAAGTTCTTTAAAAAAGAATCAGAAATTGAAAACTATTTCATACAGTTGGGCTTTTATGTCAACATGCACGAATTTATGTTTCCTGAACATAAATTTGAACAGGGAGTGTTGTTCATAGGCACCAGACCTAACCCGGCGTATAATAAAACCGCAGATATTCAAGTGGTTAGATTAGATAAAGTTAAATTAGAGTATTACAAAAATAAGGCATTAGATACTATTGAATGGTATTACCAAAATTTTCATAAATAATAACATGAAACGCCATATTTTATTAGAATTAACAAACACTAAGGACATGCAAACTGACTTAGATGCTGAGGCTAAACGCCTCGCGGGTGGGGATGAAGCGCAGAACCCTCCACAGCAGCCTTTAAACGGTGCAGCAGACCAACCAGAACCAAACCCGCAGATTGACACCCAAATGGGTGGTGAAGTCCCTGACGGCGATGCTGCGCCCCCTGAAGAAGGTGCGCCCTCTGATGAGGTTTCTGATGGCGAGAATGCCGTAGAAGATGAGATTGATAATGATGAGCCGGATGAAGAAATTGACGGCGATCTAGTTGGTCAATTAAAAGACCAATCTTACGTTAAAGATTATAATCATGACAACGATAAATCTCCGGTAAGCCCGATTAAGATTGCAGGAATGGCAATTGACTCATTATATCAATTAAAGAATCAAGTCCGCTTTCAACTTAATAAGTTAACCCTATCTGATGACTCCGGGATATCAGACGATTCTAATTTAGAGTTTTACCAAGATTTGATGGCATACGTAAACGCAGTCATTGAATATAGAAAAACGGAAATAAGAAGCAATGATGACGAGGATACCGGGAACACCCGCCCACAAGTTGCTAAACAAAATCCTCCTAAGAATATAAAATATGGAGAAGTTAAGCCGCAGAAATTCAAAGAAGATATATTCTTGAAGCGTTTTAATGATCTGTTATCAGATAATATATAACATAATTTAATGATTTGATATTAGAAAACTCCTACCTATATCCATAGGTAGGAGTTTTGGTATGCGGTTTACCATTTTTGATGCAAACAATTTAGTTCACAGGGCTTGGCACTCGTTGCATAGGCGAGTGAAGGGTTTTACTGATTCTGAATATTCTCAACGGAAAATGGTTATGGAAAATCTTTTTCAGACCGTTCGTATGTGTAATAATCATTTTTACCCAGACTGTTTGGTGTTTTGCTTTGATTCTAGGTCTTGGCGAAAGTCGTTATTTGATGATTATAAAATATCTCATAAAGCACGGATTAAAACTCCTGATGAGATTACGAGAAATGATATTATTCATAAGATAATAAATGAATTTGCTGATTTCATCAAAACAACCAACAATATATTTTTAGAGAGAAGCGGTGCAGAAGCCGATGACTTTATTGCTTTCTGGACTTTCATGCACCCTGAGGATGAACATATCATTATTTCAGGCGATTCTGACTTTAAACAGTTGGTTAAGGCTGGCGTGTCATTGTTTGCTCCGGTTCCTAAAAAAATGTATACTGTTAGAGGGGTGTTTTATCAAGATAACAAAATTGACGACACCCAAATTGAATATCTCTTTGATGAAGTGTGGAAAATTTCTTTCGAAAAAGACGGCACACGAGAAGTGTTTGATCCCGGATGGGAGCTTTTTCAAAAAATAATCAGGGGTGATGATAACGATGATGTGCCAACCTGTTTCCCACGCGTCCAAACAAAGACAATGAAGAAAGTTTATTATGGGTCTTTGTTAGATTGGAATAATTTTATGAATGGAGATGTCCAAACAGAGGAAGGACCACGCCCATTAGCACAACTTTACGATTTTAATCGGCGTCTTATCGATTTGAATTACCAACCAGACGACATAAAAGAGATGTTGATTGAAGCAATTCAGGAAGCATCGAAACTTAAAAATAATGAAATGGTTGAATACAATTTTACAAAAATTTGTACAAAATATAAGATGACACGATTGATGAATAATGCTAATGATTATATAACAATTTTTAACAAGAGATTGGCAGGAGAAAAATTATGACTATTGACTTAGAAGCAAAATTAGCAGAAGCAGATGCCTTAGCGGCAGAGACGGTATACGAATTCAAATCGCTCGATGAATTAAAGCATGGCACCATTAAGTTTACAGTAGACCTCAAGGATTTATTCAAAGCTACTTTACGAGAAGTTTTAAGTACTCCTGATGATGAAGTGATTATGAACGTACCACTACCGATGTCTTTTTATACAACGAAGAATCAATCTAGGCTTATAGAAAACGACAAGACTTCCCCTAAAGGAATGATTATTAAAAATTTCAATGTGTACGATACATTGAAAGTCAATTATGCGATTGGGCAATTCAAAGCAGACGACATTATATCATGGGTTCGTAAGTACCACCCGGAAATAATAAAACAGATTACGGATGAAGCAAAGAAGAAATAAGTTATATTGAATAAATACTATAATGCGCCGGTATAATATCAACGAGTTCCAAAAACAAACCGCTTATCGTAAGTTAAATGCATCCTATCAAGTTATGGATGATGCAGAAGAACATGTAGTCGGCATCTGTAAAATAGAAGATGGTGTTATAACCAAATTAGATTATACAGAGTCGAAAGATAATTATTTTGCTGGACAAGTCGTCACTACTATATTGACAGCCGCATGTAAAGAAGCAGATTCTAAAGACTGTTTTTTGTATATTGAGATTTCAGATACCGAGCAAAATTTTAAAAAAATGCTTGAGCGTTTTGGGTTCCGTGACCAAGGTGAAAATATTCTCAAGCGTGGACCGGGAAGCATTCTTCCTCCTAATCCTGCATTGGTTCCGGGGTTTAGTGGCGGTTTATAAATTTTTCTTGACTTGATAACATATAATCATATTTCCTTTATAATAGAAGGAAATATGATTATGACAAAAGTTTTACCCCCACGCAGATATAAGTTAAGCACTGGTCAATTTGTGATGATCGATCCGGCTGATGCCGGGTTTATTGGAACGGCTACGTGGCGCGCTAAGAAGAGCGACGGCAGCGATAACTATCATGCAGCATATACCGCCACCATAAACGGTAAGAAGAACGCCACGGTGCGCCTCCATAGGTTGGTCACTAACGCAAAAAAGAATGAACGCGTTATATTCATCAATGGTAACGGGTTGGATTGCCGTCGCAAGAATCTAATAAAGGTTAAAATTTCCTAATGGATAATATTCTAATCGTTGGTGCTGGCAAAATCGGCACCATCCTATACACTTATATGGGATACTTGAATATTAATGTAGAATTTGCTGATATTAATCCCGCAAATTCTAGCTATTATACAACATCAGTGAATTTAAAAAATTCTCTTCAAATAAAAGAAATTTTAATTGAAGAGAACATTTCTTGTTTGATTAATACCAGTAGTGTTAATGATGTTAAATCAATATTGGCTGTCATAGAATTATGTAATGCTCTGAAAATAAATTATATAGATATCCATTATAATGAGCAAGTGGAAGAAGCGGTTGCATTATGGAATTTGGATATTAATGTGATATTAGGAACCGGGTTAGCCCCTGGAATAGTGAATCTTATAGCTGCTGATTTGGTTAATAACACAAAGTTAGAATATCCCCATTTGCTAGAAGCTCATGTCGGTAGCTTATCTAGAGATACCGACAATGCCATTTTGTTGGTTCCTACTTATGCAGTAGACGCACTGTGTGATGAATACAACAGTAAAGCTAAGTTTGTGAATAATGGACAGGTGACAGCATATGAACCATTTAAAAATGGTATGAAAAAAGACATAATAATTAATGATTTAAATTATGAGGCGTTTGTGACTGCCGGTGGGTTTTCAACATTCTTTGATACTTTCAAAGATAAGATACCTAATATAATTTATCGTAGCTTAAAAAAACCCGGACATTATGGTATTGTCTCAGAAAGATACGTCAGTAGGTCGTTTGTGGCACTTCCACCTAAAGACGCAGACGATATCTTAGTACAGTTCGACATGGGAAATTTCTATACTGATGTTGAAAACACCACTATAGAAAATGTAGATGATATTGTTATTATGTACGTCACTCTCGGCGGTCTAACAACCAATGGTATTTTTAGTACAGAATATACAAAATTAGTTTTTACGCGATCTGATTTCAAGTATGGTTCCGCTACAGATAATTTGATATCATTAGGAATAGTTACGGCGCTTCGGGCTATATTATTACAAGCGGTCAACAACAAGGGTATTGTAAAATATGAAGACATCCCTTATAATATACTAACATCTACTTTTGAAACATTTAATGTGAGGTTATAATGGGAAAATATCATGAAGTCTTGGGAATTGCTGAAGGTGCTACCGAGGCAGAAATTAATAGTGCGTTTAAAAAATTAGCAAAAAAATTTCACCCCGATGTTAATAAGGATGATCCAGAAGCAGAAAATAAATTCAAAGAAATAAATGAAGCTGCTGATGGGTTAAAAAAAGGAAAGAGTGGACCCGAAGATCAAAGACCACAAGGAAATCCCGGTGGTTTTGGTTGGGGCGGCACCCCATGGTCGGGCTTCCACGATGCGTTTCGGGATTTTGGAAGAAACCCACATTCACCATTTCAACAAACACAGGCACAGGTTCATGAGTCGGTGGCGGTTCCGTTAGAAACCTTTATCAAAGGTGGTGTTTATAAATTTGTAGTCAATGTAGGGATGCAAAAATTTGAACATGATATAACATTAGAGCCGGATACTGCTGTAGGTACTCTAGTGGTAATATCTTTACCGGAAATAAAAAATGTCGTGTTTAATATCCACCTATTACCAATATCCACTAATAACATAGAGATACATGGTATTAATCTGGTGATTCCGACGCGCATAAATGTATTTGATGCATTACTCGGTGTTGATAAAATTATAACATTACCTGATGATAAACAAATTAATATGACTGTACCATGTGGTGTTCAACCCAACACGCTATTAAGAGTGGTTGGAAAAGGGTTGCATCAAAATAATAAACGCGGGGACGTATTTATTAAGATAGAATTAGAAGTTCCTAGGATAAATGAGGAACAACGAGATAAAATAAAAGAATTTTTGGAAGAAACTGGGATTAATTAATCCCAGTTTCTTATTATCAACATCTAGCTATCATATGCCAATTTCACACAATATATTGTTAAATTGATTAATATACCCAGTCATTAAATATCTTGCCGCATCGGATAGATGCACCTATATAATATCAAAATGAAGGAAATAACCCACATGAATGACGTATCAGCACTCGCTGAAGCGAACGATGCTTTTTTGCCCATAACGAATAATCACCTACCTACTTTATACCAACATTATATATATTTGTCCCGTTATTCTCGCTGGCTTGATGACGAGGGTCGCCGCGAAACATGGACTGAAACTGTTTCGCGTTATTTCAATTTCATGCAAGAGCATCTAATTGAAAATAATAATTTCAACAGCGCGGATATCCGTGGCGAGCTTGAGGAAGCTGTCCTGAATTTATCCATTATGCCAAGTATGCGGGCATTAATGACGAGTGGACCGGCTTTGAAGCGCGAGAACATTGCGGGGTTCAACTGCGCTTTCGTCGCAGTCGATTCGCCTAGAGCGTTTGATGAGATTTTATACGTATTGATGAACGGCACTGGCGTCGGCTTTAGTGTTGAAGAAAAAAGCGTTAGACTTTTACCAATCGTCGCTGATGAATTTCATTCAACTGAAACTAAGATAGTCGTAGAAGATTCTAAAATTGGTTGGGCTAAAGCATTTAAGCAGCTTATAAGCCTGTTGTACGCTGGTGAGATTCCTTCGTGGGACGTTTCTAAGGTTAGAGCGGCAGGGTTCAGACTTAAAACATTTGGTGGTAGGGCATCAGGACCGGAACCCTTGGTTGGACTGTTTAAGTTTTCGGTAGAGCTTTTTAAGCGCAGTGCCGGGAGAAAACTGACAACGTTAGAATGTCATGATCTTGTTTGTAAGATTGCGGAGATTGTGGTTGTTGGTGGTGTGAGAAGAAGTGCGTTAATTTCCCTTTCTGATTTAAATGATGATCGTATGCGCTCGTCAAAGTCTGGTTTATGGTGGGAACAAAACGTGCAGCGCGCGTTAGCCAATAACTCTGCCGTCTATAATGGCAAGCCAGAGATTAAGCTTTTTATGAAAGAATGGTTATCGTTGGTGGAATCTGATTCC
>Ga0302188_10000186_pt1 | contig 51489 bp, 29 predicted proteins | sample II_Bog_E2_1_FD_198783 | JGI IMG/M metagenome (GOLD analysis project Ga0302188, IMG submission 198783) | Peat permafrost microbial communities from Stordalen Mire near Abisko, Sweden - II_Bog_E2_1 | ecosystem: Environmental > Terrestrial > Soil > Wetlands > Peat | place: Sweden: Abisko... | reverse complement strand
CCAACCCCAACCCCAACCCCAACCCCAACCCCAACCCCAACCCCAACCCCAACCCCAACCCCAACCCCAACCCCTTCTTTTTAAAATATATTCAATTCCATATTACTTATTACCTTTTTATCAATTGCTAAGGCAAATTTTGATTTAGTATTAAATGACCTTTCCTCCAATAAAATCTAAACATAGATTCATTATTAAAAATATTAATTGATTAATGTAAAAGCAAGCAAGTAAATCAAATTTTAAATGTTTTTATTAGAGGTGTTGGATTATAGCATTTTATTGACTTATCTTTTTATTTTTACAGTTCATAACCGTTGATAGGAATTATGTTCACATGTCAAATAATAAAAATAGCTGATAATTTTTTGACATTATTTTTGTATTTATGTGGCCTTTTGGCAAATTGTATTATGTTCTCATCTTACATTTCAAACAGATATGAATGGTGTTAAAAAAATGCATATCATTTCTTTTTCTTTTCTAATAAAGTGATTGGATTTCAAATTCTTATTTTTGTTCTTTCTGGGTATATCTTTTCCCGACGATTTAGAAAATTTAGAACTGATAGCTTTGGGAAATTTTTTGGTCTCTCATCAGAACGATTAGATAATTTTGGTCTGGATGGTAAAGCATTAGTCTCTATTAAGTGGTCTATTTTGTAACCAATTTCTTCATAACCGCGTTTAAATTTGATTGGTCTATATAAGAGAAAAAGTACTTGTTCACAGGCGCTAATGGATAGACTAAATCCTCTTCAATACTCATCTTGTTCAGTATATAATTAAGTAAAGTTATTAATCTATTAACTTTAGCATTTCTGATATAAATTTGATATAGTTTTATAAAAGAATTGACGTCATTCCAAATGCAATAAATTCTTACAAAAAATTAGAAATTTAAATCAAACTCAATTTTTAGTTATTTTTCATTCAATTATCTTCAAAGTTTTTGACAGTTTTTTTTAAGAAGCATTTTTATTGATACTCAATACTTCTTTAGATATTAGAAAAATACAGCAACAATAAAAACAATATCTTTCTATATCGAGATTAAACATTTATTTAGAGTAGAAAAATATTGTTCTAAATTGAGTTTATATCTGCCTATTTATGAAGAATAAATCATTTAAAAAGGCTTGTAAATTAACTACTTAGTGCTCGATAATAATGTCCGAATTATGTTTGTAACTTATCTCCATTAAACCCATCTCTCCATGTATCTCTAATTACTTTTTCCTTGAAAATTGCATATGAAGGATATCGCTGTCTGTTGGTTATGGAGTCTCTGCTTGAATAGTTGTAAACGACATAAAATGATCCCCAAAAGCAGACACTCTTTAAAAATGGACTTTTCCCCATTTTAAGATCACTATTAAATTTATAACAATTTTGAAGATTATTAATGAATACATCTATAAAATGGATATAATTTTAACTTATCATACACCTTAGTTTTTAAACATTTTTACAATAACAATTATCACTTAATTCACAACATTTCGATCAGCTAAATAATCATTCATAAATTACAATATTGAATGTGTAAATTTATATTTAAATGTATTCTTGTCACAAAACCATAAGCTTTGGATATTATCCTAAAAAATAAATTTCACAATACAAAGGTATTTTACTTTTTATTAATTATGAAAATTTTAAAGGATTATATAAATAAGCATAATTATCTTTTAAGAAATACTATATTTATTTAAAATGTATTTCTTTAAGATCTTTTGTCTTTATTAAATTATTTTTAATACTGCTAAATTACAACAACTAAAAAATATTAAAAATATAAGGAGAGATATCATCGATAGATTAATTAATTGGATTACAAATCAGCCAATAATCGATATTATATATAAAAAGTATAAACTTGCATTTGCAAATCAAGTTCCAGACCAATTCTCAAGAATATTTGGATCAGATGAATCGAAATTGATGCAAACCACCATAAACCTAATTTAAATAAAGATATACAGTTAAAAAATACAACATTGCCTTTATTTTACACTAGCTTTTATTAAAAAAACTCATCAATGAATAACCAGCCCCATTTTTAAGGAATTTATTATATGAATGATTATGAAGATAATATTAATAATCCTTCCCATTTGATCACTAATATTCAATAAAATTTATCTTTCAATTAAACATTAAAAGGAACACATTTGCAATACATTATTTTTATTACCTATACACCATTAATTTTATTCATGCATTATAGATTATTATATCTTTTGTAGATGGGTGGTTGTTTGGGTTCAGATCGAAAGAAAAGATACGATTTTTAGGTTAATTTCAGTTCCAAACTCAAGAAACTGTATGAGTATTACTTCAAGGTGGTACAGTTTATTAAAACTTCCAATTTGTTCGCAAGCCCCACTGTAGAGCTCAACTCCCTTATCAGCACATACCTCTTAGATACAGTACAGTTTGATAAAGATAATATGGCCTTATGTTCTATTGATGCAATTCATAAATTACATCCAGTGGACTATGGCACTAACAAAGTTACTAAAGAGTGGTTAACAGAGGCATGTTTGCGGCAAAACAAATTTTGTCAAGAATTTCCTTTTGATTTGCTGAACTATGAAGACGCTTATAAACACTATGTTGAATTTCTTTATCTTCGCTTCAAGGCGCCTCTGAATAGCGTGGTGGTTCCAAATAAGTTGGGAGATTTTATTTGGCACTCACATATGCAAGACAATCAGCTCTATAAAGAATAAATGATTAAATTACTAGGAAGAGTATTAAATCACACTGATGACTTTCCAGATAAAGTTTTGCAGCAACATACTTAATCAACTGAATTATTAAGAAATAAATATCTGCCACCTCAGGCAGCGAGCGGCTATAATCATAGTTATAATCAAATTTATTATGGAGTTGGTATGTGTGGAGGAGTCGTAGTGGTAAGTCAAGCGTCTGTAGGAGGGGGAGGCGGAGGAGGATGTGGAGGTGGAGACGGAGGAGGTGGTGGAGGGTGTGGAGGAGGTGGTGGTTGCGGCGGTGGCTGTGGTGGAGGGTGTGGTGGCTGTGGATGAAATAATAGATTTGACGATGATGAATTTCCCTAAATATAAAACCTTAAATATTAATAATAGATAGCTAAACTATCATTTCTTTACAGTAAGACTGTCTATAAATTTAATTTTTACGGTAGTTTGCTTAAGAAGATAATCTCTTTGTTTTATAAATAATATTCAAAAAGATTTAAAACACTTATGGTATGTATCCTTTAAGTTAGAAGCTAAATGACAAGCCTACAGTAACATCAATGATCATCTCGGGAAAACGTCGACTTGCCTATGTGTATCCCGATGGCCGCGAAGTTATCGAAGAATACGATATGAAGACTCATTAAGTTGTTTCACGAAAAACTAAAAAACCCTCTCACTTCAAATAGACGAAATGGTAATACTAATTGGGCGAGTTTGAAGATAAAGGAAATTCATAAACCCTAATAAAATCTAATAACACAGTAGCCTCCAAATAATACAGCCTATCTTTATCAGAAAAGATACTTTATAAGTATTTCAATGGCGAATTCGAAATCTGCCTTATCCCCAATAAACTTATTTGCTGTAAATTGATGAAGAAAAGCAGTAGGTTGTAATTAAAACTACAATTAAAAAATACTATAAGAGATTTGATATCCCTGATCTGAAACGAATGAACATCAAATTGAACAAAGAGAACTTGTCCTTTACTTATGTAAACAATACTCTCGTTATTTCTGTAGTTCTTCATTTAATTTAGTATAAAAAGCCATAAATTGTTCTGGAAAAATAAGTTGCCCTTCGCAAATAATTTGCAAAGATGAATGCGAAAAAACCAAAAGAGGGAGATATTGAATGCACTACTCAGTGATTTCTCATTAACATTTGATAGGTATCAATTTTAAACCAAATTATATGGAAATAGAATCATTTAATATTTTTAAAGCCCACTCCCTTACCTCCAGTTACTAGATAACTCTTAAGATTGTTGGGATTTGCCCATGAGGAATTTGCAAAATCATCTTCATTGTTTGTTTCCAGCTTTTTAAGCTATTCTTGTTTTTTATGATACATCGACATAAGCTTAATTTTTGTTTATTCATCAATAGCTCCTTCTCTTACAGGAGCGCCAGATCCTGATTTAGTGAGTTTTACAACAATTTTTGTTTTTTAATTCTTGCCTGTGTATGAATTCAACAATTTCTCTCTCAACAATTATTTTCCAGCCCACCACATGGAAGAGTCCTTTGGATCCAAATACTTTATTATTAATTTAATACATCAATTTGGTTTGTGTTGAGATTTTCCCATTCATAGTGGTTTTAACAGATGAGTTTAGCTGGCTCCCATTCGCCAAGACCTTCAAAACCAGGGTAGGAAATCATTGCTGCAGCTTTAAGTTCTTCCCAAGCATCTTTCAGCACTAGATAGGCAGATTTTTACTTTTTAAGGTGAGAATCAATTTTTAATCCACCAATTTGTAACTAACTAATTTTTTTGCCTTATTAGAAGTCTCTATCATCATTTTAGTGATGTGTTCGCTCTTAATGATACCAATTCTATAATGAGTTTTATCTTCATTAAAACGTTAACCTTCCTGAGGTTGACGTGGTTGACCCCATCTCTTCTTCTATTCTGGAGAAATCACAAGAGCATTTTAGATTAATTCAGGATCATTTAAACCTCTAATTTACTATGGTTTTAAAGGTCCATGAGTTGCTAAATCCTCGATGGCACAAGCAAAGATATCCAATTTAATGCGCATATTGTTGACTAAGTGATGCAAAGAATACTTTAAACAAGTTAATCGATTATTTCTCCAACGATTCGATTTCCTATAGTTTCATAGAGAAACTGATTATGATCTGTTTTTTTGTAGTGGAGTATAACCATTTGATTATTATCGCCCAACTATTTAAATTTATTTAAATATTAAAAGTCGACGCCATTTATTTTTAAGGGAAAAGATTGATATTTTAACTGTTTATCTTAAAATTCAACTTTAATAGGAATGTTTAGTTTAGTTTGGGCAATATATTTATTTCAGATTTTTTTATAATACGATTGCTTGCTAACTTAATTCTTGTATATATATTTGAATTGGAAATAATTTTTAAAAAGTTTCAATTTTTAGAATAAATGGAAAATCAATTGTTAGATATTAAAAGTGAAAAATAATAAAGATTAAATATTTCTTATTTTCTGTCAAAGTATATCCTTATGATCTACTGAGCAGCATTTTCAATTATGCTAAGGATGGTAACTTGTAGATTAAGAAATATTTTTATATAATTATTCAGTATTAGCTTATGGAAATATTAAATGAATTCTATGATAAAATATGCTGCGAAACTAAACCCTTCTTTCCGATTCCTTACTCCTTTGACTTCGGGACAGTCAAAGATATGAATACCAACTCGTAAATTTTCCAATCAAATTAAATTACGACCACAAAGTATAACTTAATAAACTTTCTACCCAGTACACCCTTTGTAAATCAGAAGCTGTAATTTCACAATATAAACGATTCGCCAATCTCTACTTTCTCATTATAGCTATTATATCTTCCATCCCAAATATCACTCCCCTAAATCCAGCACTTATTTGGATGCCCCTTATTGCAGTACTAATAATTTCAATAATTAAATAAGGTATTTTCCCTTTAATATAGCTTACTAAGACTACCAACGTTTCAAATTAGATAAAGAAATTAATAATCAATACGAAGTGCTTGTTATTCGTAATAACGAGGAAATCAGTCTCAGCTGGAAGGAAGTCAAAGTTGGAGATATTTGTCATGTTTTAGAGAATTAAACATTTCCTGCTGATTTGTTACTTATAAGTTCAAGTCAAGCAGATGGGACGGCTTATATCTAAACTGCTTCTTTAGATGGAGAAAAAACTTCTAAAACAAGGTTTGCTGTTCCAGTTTTGAATAATTATAATTCAGCAGAACATTTCATTAACTTTAAAGGAAGCTTTTGGGGCAGATTCCCAAATAATTCCCTCGACGAATTTAAAGGAGATTTATTAGTTTCTCCAAACATAAAATTGCAAATAGAAGATAATAAGCAATTTCTTTATCGTGGTTCAAAGCTTAAAAACACGTCTTGGGTGTGGGGGTTAGTGGTTTACACTGGTCAATGTACTAAAATAATGCTAAATTCTAAACATTTCACAAATAAAATTTCTGCAGTGTAAAAAAAGCTTAACTATATGCTACTAATGTATTTGGCAATTCAGTTTATTTTATGCATAATAATAGCCTCACTTGCTGTTGTTTCAATTGATGATTTCCTAAAGAAAAATGAGTATATATCTTTTCATAAAAATTCAAACGTGTCTCTATTTTTTATCTCATTCTTAATGTATTTCATTGATTTCAGCTCACTTATTCCGATATCGTTAATTGTAAGTATAGAAATAATTAAACTCGCCCAAAGTTATTTTATTGACTTCGATAAGCTGATGTTTAGTCATTAAAAAGATAGAGGAGTTCTAGCCAAATGTGCTGCTTTGAATTAATAACTTGGACAAATTTAGTATGTTTTTACTGATAAAACTGGTACTTTGACAAAAAATAAAATGATCTTTGACACCGCCGTCATTGGAGATTATTCATTTAAATTTGCCTATCATTAATAACAAAAAAAATATGAGTGCCTTAGATTAGAAGATGAAATTAGATCAGAAGTATTTTAAATGCTTCAATAGAAACTGAAACTAGAAGCTGGGGAAGATTTTTTCTATATTGATACTATTCAAAAGTTAATACATTAGTACCTGATGTGCATATTAGTCTGTAATAGCGTAAATTCAGTTGCAGCAGGAGAAGGGGAGATAAATTATTAGAGTGAATCTCCAGATGAACTTGCCTTGATTCGAGCAGCAAAGTGCATGGGGTATGAGTTATTGAAGAGATAAAAAAATTGTTTGAAAGTATCAGTAAATAAATAAATTCAAACAATCAAGATTTTATAAGCTTTCAATTTTACTTCAGATAGGAAGAGAATGTCAGTTATAATTGAATGGAACAGGCATATTATAATGTATATTAAAGGGGTAATTTCCATTATATTTAGGCTGATAATGTTATTTTAGAGAGGAGTAAACCTACCAAATTCAGACTTTAGGAATAAGTTAGCTTAATGTCAAAAAAAGGATTGAGAACTCTCTTACTTGGAATGAAACTTATCTCACGCGTTGAGTATGCACAGTTCAAACAAAAATTAGATTAATCCTCTCACTCTAATCGATAACAATTGATTGAGGAATTTAGTGAAAAAGTTGAATCAGGAGTAGAACTCTTAGGGTCGACAGGCATGCTAGATGAACTCCAAGATGGAGTTCCTTCCACTCTAAAAGATTTGCAAAGAGCTAGTACATGTCTTTATAGTTAGATATCAAAGTATGGATGCTTACAGGTGATAAATTTTAAACTGCTTTGGAAATTGGGAAAAGCTGTCGTTTAATTGAAAGCAACTATGAAATTATATAATTTCGGTCAAGTAGTCGTTCTATAAATATCTAAATTGATGATTTAGAAATAGTTTTGCAAAAAAAGAAAGATCAAAAATATTCTTTAGTCATCGAAGGATCGCGGTTAACTCAGATATTTAAAAATAAGTAACTAGGAAAAAAGTTTGCTAATTTTAGCAATCATTTTTAAACTGTAATATGCTGTAGAATGCTACCAATTCAAAAAGCTGAAATCGTAAAACTTATAAGACACAACTTAAATAAAATCTGTTTAGCTATTGGCGATGGGGGTAATGATGTATCAATGATAAAAGAAGGAAATATCGGAATTGGAATTTATGGTGAGGAGGGCATGAATGCAGTTCAGGCAAGCGACTATGCCATTCCAGAATTTAGAATGATTTGGCGATTGCTGTTTGTTCACGGAAGGTGGAATTATATTAGGATCAGCTAAATGATTCTGTACTTCACTTACAAAAGCATTCTTTTTACGATTCCCCGAATAACTTTTTCGTTTATGTGTAGGTTCTCAGGACAACCAATATACGACGATTACTATATAGCTCTCTTCAATATTGTTTTTACTTCAGTTCCATTGATCATTAGAGCTCTTTTTGATCAAGATATCAATTACGTCTACAAAAAGGAAGTCATCAGTCTGGAAGAAGAAAATCAGAAACATGAAAAATAAAGCAATTCTATATAAAGAATAAAAGAGAAATAATATTTACCACCTGGTTTTGCTATTAATAAAATGTTTAGGAATCTTCTTCCTAAAGTATACTTTATTGGACAACAAAATACAATATTCAATCCTTATAATTGTCTTTTGTGGAGTATAGAAAGTGCTTGTGTAGGATTATTCACAGTTTTACTTATCATTTTTACTATTGGTAATAAAACACTCAATCAGCATGGATACAACAGTGATCTTTGGATAGTCAGCGTCAGCGTTTATTCCTCAATTATCATGATCTGTACTTTTAAACTAGCCATTCACGTAAGACACTGGACTCTTCTCATTTTAATGTCAATTATCCTTTGCTCTTTAGCTCCTTATCTTTCTTATGTATGGATCAGTAACTATTATTTTTCGAGATACAGAATAGAGGGAACAATAATTATGTCATTTCGAACTGGAACCAGCTATCTTTCAGTTTTAATTGCATGCATTCTAATGTTGGCAATCAATGGAATTATCATTTACGTGAATTTTCATAAAAACAAACGACTGAGTAAAATGCAAATTATTATGAAAGAGATATCTGCTGAAAAAAAATAAGGCTTTGATTAAAACGTATATACAAGTTAGCAGTATATTAATGGAAGTCAAAATGAATCATCATATTAAAGAAATATTGTTACAGTAAAACGTAAAACATTAGACAAAAAATAATGAAACATTCTTGGTTTTTTATTTTAATAATTTTAGTATTAAATGATATTCACATTTATTATTAATAGTATTGAATAGATAAATGGATAATTGGATGGAATCAAAGTATTTTGACAGCTGTTTGACGATCTTTCATGTGTAAAAATAGGTAAACATTATACTTTTGATAAATGGTATTTAACTTTATTATTGAGATGTCTCGTTAATTGCAGTAAGTCAGCTAGTAGGTATCAAAATTGATAATCATCTCCAATTATGAGCCTAAGGGAAGATAGGTTGTCATTGATTGTTTTAGTGCTTGGCCGTTATATCTAATTATTCCTTTTCCATTGGAAAATGAAATATAATTCGCAACACCTTATTTTAAGTCATATATGTATTGCCCATTTTTAAAAGGTTATATTGCGAGTCCAAAGGACATAGTTCCGGGTGTGATAACTTTAAATTTCATTGAATATTTTCCTGATTTAGGCAAAGGATCATGAGATCTGAGTTTGGTCCATTTGTCAACTTTCATTGTTATCATCCTTTCTTTTATGTCAAAAGCCTAATTCTTTTACCAAACGATTGGCAATGATATAAACTCCGTGAGTCTATTTACCAAATTTTATTGGTGATAAAATTCTTAACGATTTCTTACTTAACTTCTCTAGTTGGATAATTAATTTATCTTACTTGGACATTTTTAATGATATTCAATTGTTTTTTTTTCTTATAGTTGCCCAGCTAAGGTGAGAACGGATAAATCTTAACTTAAACCTATTTAGCTGATACTTGAATCTAAGATAGACTATAATTATGATGGCACTTCTTAGTGTTTTTCATCCTCAACATCTTTCTTTTATTATTTTTGTTAAAGTTTCATTTCAACTTTCTTTGACTCCTAAGGATTAGTTGATCCATGGATTAAATTTTCATTAAATGAACTTAATAGAGAGATTGACTCTAAAATTTGTTTTCCTTTTTTTAAAAGCCCCTTGCTCTTGACCTTCAAAACTTCATCTAGAGTAAAACCAAAAATTTTGAAAAGAATTTATTCAGATAAATTCATCTCTTTCATCTTGAATTGAAACTCCTCAATTTGTTTAGTAAGATTGGTAAACATTTAATTTCTGATGACATATTGTTTGTTGTCAGCATCCTTTCTTTTGATAGCTTATTTAAGTTCAATATTTTATTGTGTGAGATCTTTCATAATTTAATCAATACATATAAATATATTCTATTCCTTTATAGTCTTATCCTTAGAAATATTTATTAAAGAGATAAATATTCAATAAAAAAATATTTTTATTGAGAACCACTTAGCCATAGTTTAAACTTAAATATTAGCTTTTTGGCCAGTAATAATCTTATCCTGTCTTCATTGTAGTGAAGTCTGTTTACAATTGTCCTTGCTATATGAGGACAAAGATGAAACATAAAAATAAAGAGCATTAATTAATGATGTTAAATCGATTAATGTTACAATCAAATTAGAGTTTATTGAAACAATTGGCGAATATTATTAAAAATAATAAAAAATCTCTATGCTTTTAATTTAATTATGATATCCAGGACAAAAGCTTTTCTCTACAAAAATCGCTTTGAAATATTAGCAGGATTGGGTTTTCTTACTGGTGGGTATCTCCTTTATAAATACATTGCAGATTAATCTTAAGTAAAGCTTTCGACCTTCATTGAAGCTGTTAAACTATCACAAGTTGATGAGGTCATTGTACAGGGCAGGACCATTTTTTTTAGAAATTAAAGCTCAGATTGGTATTCAACATTTCTTGGTAGATTTCCTATAACCGAAGTGTTTTCTCTGCTCAGGTAGTTTATATATTACGCAGAGATAAAAGCATAGCCTACTCTACTCGTGAACCCATGATAAGTAAAGATGCTGTAACGATCGGAGTTGCAGCCCTCTTCTCTGCAATTGCCATGAAGTACATGATCAGTCAAATTCAAAAACCTCCAATTTCCTCGATGGCAAAATCAAGCATATACAAAAATAATCACTCTTTTGACGATTTTTATGGAGGAGAAAATATTAAACTAAAGTTCCGATAAATCATAGACTTTTTAAAAAGCCCTTAAAAATACGAAAAAATGGGAGCTCGAATAAGAAGAGGAGTTCTCTTTTATGGGCCACCTGGAACTGGAAAAACTATGCTGGCTAGAGCTTTGGCCAATGAAGCTGGATGTGAATTTATTAAAATTGTTGCATCTGAATTTCAATAACTCTACGTGGGAGTTGGTCCAAGGCGAGTACGTGAATTATTCCTAAATGCTCGTAAGTGCCCAAATGGTTGCATTATATTCGTGGATTAAATTGATGCAATGGGGAGTCGAATGAATAGTTTAAGAGACTCTCACTAAACAACGTCGACCATCAATCAATTACTAAGCTAAATGGATGGGTTTTCACCAATGGACAGGATTGTTATCGTGGCTGCTACAAATAGAATCGATTTAGTTGATCAGGCTATTTTGAGAGCTGGAAGATTTGATATTAAAGTTCAAATTCCTCTACCAAATAGATAAGAAAGGAAAGGTATTTTCATGAAATTATTATAAAAAAAGGCAAAATACAACGAAATAAGTTAGGATATTATAGATTTTATTTGTGATAAATCCGACCAATGGTGTGGAGCAGATCTTTAAACTCTCATAAACGAATCGATATATAAAGCAATCCGAGATAAAAGCGAAAAAGTATTGTCGTCACATCTCAAAGCAGCTTTTTAAGACTTTGAATCACATCGATGATCAATGTTTAACTTTACAATTATTCTATTTTTGAATATATCATACTTTAATCAGGCAGGTTTACTGTCAAAATATTAAAACTGCACTGTAAAAAAATAAAAATGCAAACAATTGTAAAAAAATCAGGTCAACTGTGTGATTAGAGGGTTTACTCCTGACCTCTTCCTGCAATTACTGGTCCGGCTGGTGTAAAAATGCGGCCCCTTAGCTGCCCTCCATTTGAATTTTGGAAATGATCCATGAGAGAGGTTGTCCCTTGTATCCTTGCATAAGCTAATTAGCAAATTTTTTAGCTGTTAAATCGGTTCCATCTTCTCCCATTAAACTAGTCATAAAATTCAAGAATAAATTTTGTATGGATAAAGTTAACAAACGCGTATCCCACGTTACAGGAGTTAAAGTTATCGATTGGTAAATAGAGAAAATTAATCTTGACTTTGTGATTTTTGCCAATTTACTCCAGAAGCATTTCTTCAGAGTATTTGTTTGGAATATGTCGTATCATTAATGTTGTACGACCATCTTAATTGATCTAAGTTAACAAACCGATACATTTATAGTGCTAATTTTGAATTATTGATTTTATTATCCCGTGACATTTTTACTGCGCTTACGTGGTGAGACTCTCTGGTAGAGGCAAGGGCAGTAATTGTAAGAGTATCCCATTGTCATTGCCTGATTCATAGCATTAAACATCTCAATTTCAGGGTTACTTTCCATTCCTCGAAGACCAGGATTATTGTAAACAATAGAATTTTAAAAGCTTGAGTGGATTGTTGTAGTGCAATCTTGCTTTTCTTCTCTCTGGCCGATCCTAAATAGTCCAAAAAATACTGTGCTGTAAAAATATGGTAAAGGGCCTAATGTTGATCATAGATATTATTGGAAGATAAACTATCCATTTTGTTCGGAGGTGGAAAATCTCTAAAAATTTAATTCATCTCTCTTTGCTCCTTTTCTTCTAAGGGGCCGTCGATTATAACTTCCGTCCCTCCGTTACTAGTTGCTGGAAAAACCATTTAATCTATCAATTTGGTTATACCTTCGCAATCGGCATCGTTGAGTATTTTGCTGACAACACTTTCCAAAAAGACTTTTTCTTGAAACTCAACATGTTTTTCTTTATCAACTCTAGTTTTTCGCTTAATTCTATTTCGACTAGGGGAAGAATTCCTTTCTCCGGATTTTGATTTTGATTTAGCTAGGATGAAGCAGTTAAGATTTTAGGAAGAAATATCGAATTTGAGAGGAGTACTCTCCTTTTTGAGCTTTTTACTCATGCCTTGTAGTAATAAACGTATGATTAATTAATATTAATCCTGGAATATAGGTCATTCATCAATGGAATTTATCAATAATTCAAGTGTTCTTGTATAATCTGCTCACTTATCACTAAATTGATGACGTAATATATACTTTGACATTATTATCAAAAGCATCAACGAACCTATCTTCTTAAAAATAAATAAAATATTAAAAAATATTAAATAAATCCACAAACAAGGAAAATTAAATAAACTAATTTGTTAGCAAATTAATAATAAAAAAAATGTTAAACTTAAAAAACAAGTAAAATATAGCTTATTTTTTAAATCATGATTTTGATCTCTATTTTGGTAATTTATGTTTCAATCAAGATAGCTTCATGATATACGAGAAGTAAAGGTGATCTTTTATCATAAATTAAGCTTTATCGGGTAAATAGCCTCGATATAATTTGCATTATTTTTTAAAAGATGATTTTTAAATTATTGATATGATAATCCTGATGATTTTTTCATTAAATTATATCTAACTCCCTTGTATTCAATTTCATGTCGTTCTTTCGCTCAGCCCCAATGAAATACTACGAGCTATACATACCGAAGGAGGAAGCCTATAATGTCGCCTCTAAGTTAGCTCCTTTTTCGTTTGTATAGTTCCTTGACGCTGCCGAATCCAACTTTCATAAACCCTTCTACAACAGTATTAGGAGATGCTAGGAGTCTATTACAAAGATTGATACCATAATGAAAGAAGTGCGCAGACGCCATTTACCTCTGCCTGACGTGCCAATAGTTGAAGACATATTTAAAAAACACGAAGAGAGTAATTTATTCAATATTTAGGCATGAAGAGTGGAAAACTGACAGATTTATCTATAATTGAAAAAATATAAAGTGATGTCATGAAGTCCTACGCAGGATTAGATGAATCTATAAAATCGTTAGTAAATGCAGAAATTAAAATTACCGATCTTGATGATTACAAATATCTTTTATTCAAGGCAAGATAGGTGTTTTCTGGTAAGAGGGATGAGGAGCCTGAATAAGTTGGATAACCAGAGGCTGTTTTCAATCAAAGGACAATGGAAGAGCTCACTTTAACGAATGTTTCAGGAGTAATTCTTTCCAAAGATATGCTTAAATTTACGAAAATGGTGTTTCGTGCTACTAAATAGAACAGCATCATTTATACCTTTAACATTCCCAACGACTATTAAAAATTTGAGCCCCGCACAGCTTTTATTGTCATAATTTAATCAGGTTCTAACGTGGTTACTAAAGTGAATCGTATTTGCGATAGTTTTGGCGCTAAGAAATATCCTATGCCTACGACAAAAGATGATATTTTCAGCAAGATAAAAAATATAGAAGAGGCTATCAATGATACAAAGCAACTTGTAGTAATGACATAAAAGCTTTTAAGTGATGGTTTAAATGAAGCTATTTCAACGGATGAATACGGATACTCTAAATATTAGTCTTTTAGAGTTATATTAGAAAGGGAATCCATCATATACCACACACTTAATTTACTGGAGGAAAGATATAACTCCATGATTGCTCAGATATGGGTTCCTGAAGGAAAAAGAGGACTACTCTTTACATTATTACCATCCACTGTCACTGTCAAGGAACCTCGTACTAAGAAAAAACCGCCAACTTTCTTTTAAATGAACGAATTTACAACCCCTTTCCAATAAATTATTGATACATACGGCATTCCACGCTATGAATAAATAAATCCTGCTTTATTTGCAATTCCTATCTTTCCATTCCTGTTTGGCGTTATGTTCGGAGATATGGGTCACGGAGGAGTTTTACTTTGCTTCGCTATATGGTTGCTCTATAGCAAAAATTCGAAGGCGCTATTGCCTGATATTTATGCTATGCGATATCTGCTGCTAATGATGGGTATCTTTGCTTTCTACTCTGGATTGATTTACAACTAATTTTTCTCAATTCCATTAAATTTATTCGGATCTTGTTATGGTCATGCTGGTCACGAATAGTACGCTGAGAAGTAATATGGCTGCGTCTACCCAATGGGTTTCGATCCCAAATGGTTCAGAGCTTCAAATGATTTGAACTTCTTCAACTCATATAAGATGAAATTTGCAGTGATTATTGGAGTTCTTCAAATGACATTGGGTACATTCTATTTAATATAGGCATTATCTTGAAAATGTTGAATACTCTTCACTTCAAGAATTACGTTGACTTTATCTTTGAGTGGTTACCTCAACAAGTGTTTTTCTTCTGCACTTTCGGATATATGTGCATCCTTATTCTTTTTAAGTGGTCAATTCCTTGGGGAGAAGGAAGAGATACTGCTGAAGCACCATCAATCATTGCCCAAATGATTGCTTTGCCTTTGAAGATGGGTTCTACTGAAGGAAAGCCACTCTGGGGTATTCAAAGTCAGTAATAGCTACAATATCTTCTTCTAATGGCTTCATTAATCTGCGTTCCCTGGATGCTCATTTTTAAACCATTAGTATTATGGTCCAGAATGCCTTCAAAGAAAAAATAATCAAGACCAAAAATTGGTTCAAAAAAATAGTTAACTTCTTCTAAAAAATAATTGACTTCCAAAAAATCATTACCTCCTCAAGATTAGTTGATTGAAGAACTCAACCCAGTTGATGAAAAACCGAAAGAAGAGAAAAAAGAAGACAAAAAAGAAGAGAAAGGTGAGCATGAAGAGGAGGACATCAGCTAAATTGCAGTTCATCAGATTATCGAAACTATTTAGTTTGTCCTTGGTAGTATTTCTAATACTGCATCTTATCTACGTCTTTGGGCGTTATCACTTGCTCACGGTCAGCTTAGTAAAGTCTTTTTGTAAAAAACGATTGGAGGTGGTATTGCCAGTGGAGATGCAATTACCATCCTAATCGGCATGTACCTTTTCTTCAACATAACCATAGGAGTCATCATGGGAATGGACAGCATGGAATGCTTTTTGCATGCTCTACGACTACAGTGGGTGTAATTTGACAGTAAATTTTTTAAGGCTGACGGAAGGAAATTTATGCCTTTAAGTCTGACTGTTCCAATTCAAACAAAAATGATAAAGATGCGCGCGGAAGAATGATCAATAAGATTATATAATTGAAAATATTATCCTTTTGCACCATTAATAAATAAATCATTAAACCGATTATTAATCATTAGAATCCTCCTTTTTGATTTTGTTTACTCCGTACTTCCTATATTTTCCCTTTGTAATGGTTTTGTTATTCTTTAATTTCTTCCTTTACTCATTCAAAATGAAGTTATAAAACAAATTTTTTCTTTCGATTATTTTTCGCATAAATTTTGGAAGTAAAATTAAGTCTTCTTCGTCTACTATCTTAAATTTAGGCAATTCGTCAATTTTTTACTCCGGCTATTTTTATTAGAGAGGTGTTTCATCGCTGGATTCCATCATTTATATATTTGGAGAAGGAACTTGATTGACAGGCAGCTATGGAATCTTACTTGTGTTGATGCTCTGACTAAAATTACTTTGACTATTATCAATTGATTCCTCTCCTCCGGTATTTTTAATTACAGGAGGAGTTTTCCCTATTCTTTTTTTGCTACCTTTTCTTTCAATGGTTATTTGTTCCGATTTTTTGCATCTTTCGCAAGAACACAACTCTTGACAAAAATAGCAGATCCAGGTATCTTTTCGATAAAGCTGGCTATCGTATTCCTTAGTTATTATTGGTTTACAGGTTGGAAATTTTTCTGAATGCAATCGATGCAATAGTACTTGCTGCAACGTTTGATGCAGCACTTGGCCATAAAACTAATGCTGCAATTTTTGTCGCGTATCTCTCCACAGTAGTGGCATTAAATTAAATTGTTCATTGTAAAGCAGGCAATATGAAATGTATATATATCAGAGTTCATGACTGCGATAATCTTCCCAATAATTAGTATTTTATGATTTAAATGCTCAGTTTTCTATAAATAGAATTGCGCCTTCTGATAGATTCTTCTTTATCTGATAATTGTTTTTTGCGAAAAGTTTGGCTGACAAATCTTTATACATTTGGAATTATGGATTATTTTTATGAATTGGAAATTAAATGAGTTTAAGGTGAGAGATTAGCATTGGGAGTCGAGTATCTATGCCTTGAAAAGGATTATTTGATCCGATTTTGATTGTTTAGTGCTTTTGTCGAAGAAACAACTGTATATATTTTTTCTCTTTCTTTTGCAATTTCATATTAATTTTAGCTTTCCTGAGTTTTTATTTTACATTTGATCCTATTTTTTGAAAACCACGGTTATATTGGAATTTAACAAGCACCACGCCTTAATAAGGCCCTATTCCTTTGCAAGTTATCGATATAGCTGCAAAACTCTTTTGCAGGTCTAAGCTTAATTAACTGAATATCTTAAGTTTTTAATCTATCTTTAATATTTTTAATCTCACTAATTTCTTTTGGAAGGACATATTTTCGTTTTACATGAAAAATGCGATTTTCATAGATGACTTCTTTGCACAAAGCATCCTATTTAACAGAAACTTATCTATGAGACAATGATAATTTTTGCTAAAAAGGTTGGTGGTGACTGATTGAATCCTCTCTTTGCTTTGTTATTTGTTATGCTTACATATTTATTAATAATATTTAATATATAATGCTAAAGAATACTAAATACAAGAGTAAATTTTATCAAATGATCACAAGTTTATTAGGTATCAAATTATAGTATCTTTAATTAGTTTCTTCATCCTCTAAAGCATTATTTAAAATGGCAAAAAAATATATCTGCTTGATATTTACCATTCTACAAATATGCCATTCCAGCAAAAATAAACCAATTTATCGAATGCTTCTATAAATTTATTAATATTCACAAAAACTATTGATTGTGCAATAATTCAAACAATTTTAATCATCTATGTAATCATAGATTGAGACATATTCTCGAACTCAACGAAATAACGATCACTATTTACAACTCACAAACGAGAAAAAAGAAGATTCGCTAATCAATTACAATTATGATTCAGAGATTTCACCTTGGAACTCAGAATAGTATACTAAAATTTCAAGACCGATCCTAATTGATCATACAATATAGTAAATATTTGCTTAACAAGAAAGTAGACGAGTTCAAGTAAAAGACTTGCAAGTCCACGAAAAAAAGTGATTTCAAACTCCTTAACAATAAGTAAAGATTTCTTTCATCTATTAAAAAGGCAAAAAAGAGAAAGTTCAAGTTTATCTCCTTAGAAATAGACTTTACTGAAAATGAAACGAGTAAACGTTAATTTGGATGAGCAAGTTCTCTCGCGTCCGTTCAAAAAATATGGAAGGACAATATAAATAGACAATAAAAATAGCATATCACCCTAAAGATCAATATTTAAAGAACAACCCGTGAGAATGAAAATATTAAAACGAATTCTTCATAAAAATGTCAAATAAAGCGAAGCATTCAATGCTGAAAGAGACGAATAGTCTAGTACTAATTGCATCACCTCAAGGGGAAGGGCAATTAATTAAAGATAATTAACTGTTTTGCCAGCAGTATTTCAGCATATGTTAAGAGATTATGGCTTGAATAGTAAATTATCAAATTTGTACAAATACGGCTATGATTTTTTGCCCAAAGTAGAAGAAAACAAAGGATAACCTAACAAGTAGATCAGTCCTTTTCTTTGTTAAGGATAAATAATATCTAAATAAGACTTTTACAGCAAGAAAAGAGCAAAATTGAAACATTATCACCTTAAAGATAAATCCAAAGGCGAAAAAGAATAAAAATTACTATTTCTCGAATAATTTTAAGCTTAAGTATGAAAGATTCATGAATACAATTGCATTTTTTGTTTTTTTACTCAATATATACAAGAAAAGCAAATGATGATATTAATATTAGTTTTGATACTAACTATAATCTATGTAAGAATCTATGTAAAGCATCAATTTAATTGAACTGATAAATATGCTGAACTTGGAGCTATAGTATTCAAATTAGGCCATGAAAATCCAAATGTAAATTATGGTATGCTCTATGCCTTTATATGGGCTGCTAAACCGAACTACTTCAGACTGTTAGCCACCACCTTGATCCCCTTTAATGCAGAATCAGTTTCATATTGAACGGCGGCCTCTATCTTTTTTGTTTTATTTTTTTAAATGCTATGTTGATACTAAATAATCGAAAAAGTACACCTAATCCAAGTTTTAATTTACCTGAGGTATAGGTATAGGCTACTTTGGCTAAATCAAAGTAATTATCCAATCGAGAAAAGTTCATGTTATAGTTTCTAAATCCTTGGCAATCTAAATGTGCTCCAATCCAATGCTGATCATTCAACTGAAGTCCCAAGGATACATCATTTTTCTGTAGAAAGTTGCGAGAGAGATCAAACACTCCTATAAACCCAAAGCTAAGTTTGCTGAAATTAAGCAATGTTTTAGCGTATAAGTATTGTTCGTTTCGAAATTCTCCTACGTTGTATCGAGCTCTTAAATCAACAACTCCATTTGAAAAGGTATTAAACCCTCCTAATTTAAATGAAGAATTTTTTATTTTTCGTGTGGAAGAAAACGAACCGTATAAGTGCCAATTACCCAAAAACTTTACAGGAAGGAGACTGCCGTGATCGTAATGAATTTTAAATTATGAATCAGTGAATTTGGTCCAAAGTTGGCTCGATCCTTAAAGATTTAAAACTACGTTTAAGTTATCTTTGAACCAAATTGTGGAGTTTGTATCACTACCCTTTCCCACGCTTTAAGTAATATAGATGGCTCCTTTAGGGAGGATGTGGCGAAATGATGCGGATAATTTATGTTCAGTTGACAGGTATTGGCGTAAAAAGAAGTGATTAGAGGGTTCGACCTGCGACCAGAAACTATCTTGGGAGGGATCAGAAGGCACAGATGATTGTGGCTGAAATATCATTAATTGAGGCTTTAAGACGATTAATAAATTACAATAGTTATTAAACAATAAACCATAATTCTAATTTTAATACGACATGAATTATACAAAACTAGGCTTTTTTTCTTAAAATACACTTTCTACTTATGAAAATTCAGATGATTAACTCTTATATTGCAATAATAACTAGAATTTACTTAAACTAGTAAATGGTCAATTGTTTGCCTTCACAATCAATACGTAGATCTGTAAATGTAAGGAAAAGCGTTTTTTGAAGATATTGGGTTATTAGAAGCTTTCTCTCTTTTGACCATACTAATGAAATAAATCAATCAATTATTCAAAGATCAACTTTATAATGTTTTGAGAGTTAAATCTTCGTCAAACTCGCATTTTCTTAGTGTTTTTAGAATAAGGTCTCTTTCATAGCCCATCTTCATAAATGCGTTTATTTTTTGTTAATTGATTGAAGGAGTCGCATATTTTTTAACCCATTCCTAGCAATGATGATTGAACATATCGATATCTTTTGTATATTCTGCGGCTACTACTGCATCTTGGGGTTCATCAGGATAAGGCTATCCAAGCAGAACCTGAACAGAAATAAGAGCTGTTCTCACTGTAAGAGCGGGACTCCATTACGTCTCGAGTATATTCATACAAATGACTCCTGTTTGAGAAGATATGTTAGGATGCCAAATCTTGGTTTCAAACTTAAGTTTTGGTGGTTTATAAGGATAACCCTCTGACAGAAGAATATCGATCTAGAACAATCCTCCTTTGTAGGGAGTATGTGATGGTGGCTAAAGAATTCCTTTCCAATGCAATATATTTCCTTCGCATAGCTCCACAGTTAAGGAGGGTTTAGTCCCTTTCGTATCCCTGATAAAATCCTTAAATTCCTTTTAAAGACGGATGCAGGCATGTGTTTTCTTTATCTCCATAAAATAAGTATTAATTATAAAAGAGAAATATTATTGATTAGGATATAACCTGCTGGGTTTATCAAAGAAAATTGGGGAATATCTAACAAATAATGTGATTATGTCATTATTTTTTAATTAATAAAGATGCGACCTCAGGGAGATCTTCAATTTTGGGAAATAAGTATTTATAACTTCTTTTGCTTAACATCGATAACTTTTTATTCTAAATAAATATAAAAATAGCGATGGATAACCATCTCATCGGGTTTAGTATGATAAAATAGACTAAAAATCATCATACTTATTGCTATTTTTACGAATATAGATTTATTGTTAATAATTAATGAATTATGCTTCACTTAATCATTGATTTTTAACAAAATTTTAGAAATACTTTTGACAGGACTCTTTTTGGGCAAGAGGAAATGTTTATGGCAACTCACCCATGTAAACAGCAGGTTTGCCTCCATATACTGAAAAAGGAGCAATATAGGCATCCGGACAAACTATAGAGTTGTCCAATATGATCGCATTATCCCCCACTATAACTCTTTGACCCAAAATACAGTCTTTTCCTATTTTGACAAAATTTCCAATGGACATAGCCTCGATAATGGTTCCTTTCTCCACAAAAACATAATTTCCTGCATAAACTAAATAATACCAATGGTGATGGGCACATACTTTAGCTATTTGTTTTGACGTTTAGTTGGTGGTTTTATAATAACCATTTCGGAAAGTATGACATACTTACCAATGCTAACTTTAGCCAAATCACCTCGTAAAATGATACGTTGCATCAAGATAGCGTGATCGCATATTTCGATATTATTTGAACTTTTGATTAAACATTTCTTGCCGATTAAATTTTTGGATCGTGTTTCATAATACTCTTTCTCTTCGTAAAAGACTTTCTTTTCGAACAAGTCAAGATCTTGCTTGGGTTTTTCTTATTTTTTAGCAACTTCCTTTGTCAAACGATCAGCAGTAGTTTTCATTGATACGAATTAATGAAAAAATATATAAATCACAACTTATTGAAGGGGTAAATTCCTTCAGAATATGATCAAATATTATCGTACGTTTTTTTCCTGCATTTGATCTTATAATTTTTTAACTTATTGGCAACTGCAATGCTGCCTCTTAGATATCCTTAATTAAATCTAAAAATGTCCTACTATTGTACTTTTAATGGGCTGATGCGCTAATTTTTCAATTTGTTGTATAAATTGGCATGATTTTTTGACTATTCAGGCATAATTGCATGTGAATATATCTGGAGTAATTACGAGTCATTACATGTATAACCCTACCTTTTTGTTAGGCTTTTAAAAATGTTTGTTTTTCTATTAATTTTTAATATCTTTTACATTTTAGTCATATTTTTAAAGTGATTTACTCTCCGATCTTCTGGTAATTTGAAAGCCAAAGATAATTATCTTTATTTTATACTTTTGGTCAAGTCTTCATGTGGATCTCTTTCTAATTAATTATAAAGCATCTTCATTGATTTTTTAAACTATTGCTCATTAACTAAATCGTATTCATGGCGATTTATTTTCAGATCTTCAACCTATGCCTGTTAGTTTCTCTGACTATTTTTTCGCTGCGTTGATATTTTAGGAGGCATAATTTTCCTTGATTTTATGGAATATGGATGAACTTAGATTTTAATTTATTTCCTCATTTCCTTTATGCGCAATGAAGGCTTTTTATTAGATACGGAGATCTATTCGACTGGCTCAGTCAATATATATTTTAGTGTGCGAGTATTTTTAAGTTCTTTCTGCTGAATTTACTTTCTTCTTTAAATTATATGCTGAAGAGAATTATTCTCCATCTTTTTCTTGCTGCTAAGCTGTATATTTTAAAAAATTTCATTTTGTTATTCTTATATTAGTCTCTTATTTATGATTTAGAGGATTTTAGGAGGGAGTAATCTCTTCAATTTTATTGCAGAGTCTTCAATATCTGCCTCTGGTTATGAATCAGATCCTGATATCTCAAGCACACTTTCACGATTATTCCTCTTCATTTCTTAAATGTTACTTTCAATTTATTTTTTACAATGATGTCTTGACTTATCGCCAGTAAAAAAACTATTCATCGTGGTTAGGATAGATGCCGCCATTTAACCAAAATGTTTTGGCTGAATTACAATTATTTTATCTTTCTTTTTGACAGCAAAGCATGAAGATTAAATCGTAATTGCATTTATTCTTTTTATAGCTGATGAAATAACAGCTCTTGCCGTTCCTTATTTGTTTTTGAAAAGACCAAAAGTGCAATATGGAAACCAAAAGAGAGGAGTACTCTTACTGAGCATATATGAAAATAATCGAGATAAAATTTCATCTGAATTCGTGGTACAATAAGAGAAAATATTGAGCTGCTTGCTGTGACTGTGAAGATCAAAAAATCCTATTATTTAATTAGACCGACTCAATTTGGCTATTTACTTTTTGATAGCGTATATCTGAGGATGGATTTCTTTTAGTGGTCTTTTCCAAGTTCTATTTAAATCGAAACCAGCCAAATCACAGCGAAAGTTACCATAAATAACTCCATCCACATTAATCATTGGAAATATTCTAAATTAGTATCTTTAAAGAAGTGACTTAATCTTCGGGCATTAATTTTTAGCTAAAATCTTCAATATTTGCTCCATTAAATATGATGAGTTAGTTTATCCTGGATGCTGTCTAGCTAATATTATAATGATTTGTTTTTTTCCAGCTGATGCCGAAGAAAAGGATTTTTCACTCCTTTTTATCCTGGGAATGGCAATGCGATACTCTTGATCTTTGGAAATAATTAAATATGGAACCTGATTATTGCTTATAGTATAAGAGATGGTCTTTTGCTCCCAAACTAGATCATTGTTTATTGCAGTTTCTTTAATTCTTTTGAGTTGATGGATCAATCGAGAGTAGGAGTAAGGCATTCCTAAAGATAAAGTGATATAATCTTCATCTTAATCAAATTGTATCTCAAAATAAAGACAATACAATTTTAATTTACCTTAGTTTCTTGTATCATATATCGAGGACTAATTGTATGAAATATTTGTTCCTTTTCTGCTCCAACCATTTCCATGTTTTTGATGTTGTTTTAAAGAAAAAACAACAGGTTTCATGCCCATTTTAAAAAAGCTAAACTTTTTCCTCTAAATATCGTATATAGTACCATATTGACAATATAAAATTTATATGTTAGTCCTTTTCGAGCGCCTATGATTGAAAAATATAGCCATTGATTGTATCCAAAGGTATTAGTATCATTCTAAATAAAACAATGATAGCTATGCTATTCAATTAGGCTTTTATAGACACATAAAAGATTTCCGCATTAGAACTGAGAGTCAAACTCAATATATTGTTTATGCCCCGACAAATTACTTGTTTTTGCTGAAAAATTTTGCAATTAAATATAATCCTCGGAAGAATAAGGAGCACAGTGAAGCATTATTTATCGCTCTAAGTTGACATGTAATTACTTGCAAAATTGTCATCTCCATCTTTTAATGGGCATTATCCACTCTTAGAATAAATTAGGGAAAAATGTTTTTTATCTCTTTCGTATTTTTGAAAAGCAGTAACAGCCTATTATTTCGCAGTCAACTGGCAGGCAATATATGACAAATTAGTTTAAAGCATTTGAGATTCTTCTAAATTTTGAATTTCTGGAACAAATTAGTTGGTTTAAAAAGGTAATTTTCTAAATATGTTGAATAAAACTTATATATTGATGCTTATCGAAGTACTCTAGGTTAATAGTTATAAGGTTTGCTCTGATCTGGCTTCAAACTAGAGTGTTTAGTTATAATAGGTTATTGAGGAAAAAACCCTTCTTCAAAATCCTATTCTTCCTCAATATTCATATTTTTATATTTATAAATTTAATAACTTTATAAGTCGAAAAGGAATACTCCATTTTAATATCACCTTTAATTAATCAATGATTAGTATATCCAATCAATGTATATGGATGATCAGTTGTAAATGGCTCCATCATATTTTCTTCTGAACCACTCCATAGCCTCATCTCTGGAAATTCTGTGCTTGGCACCAATTGTGGTTTTGCATCTCCTTCTGAGACCAACTCGACTTCCAGGTCGCTTCAACACAACGTAGAAGTCCATACCAAAGATACCTGTGAAGGGATCATACTTGATTCCCAAATCAATGTGCTCTTGGATACCAAAACCAAAGCAACCTGTGTCTGAAAAATTCTTCTTCTTTAGTTCTCTATCTTTAACCTTGAGACCTCTTTCCAAAATTTAGTCGGCCTTATCTCCTCTAACGGTAACATGCATTGCGATCTTTTCATTTCGCTTGATTCCAAAGCTACGAATGGTAAATCTAGCTCTTGAGGGAACTGGCTTTTGTCCAGTGAGATCTTCGAGTACCTTTGAAGCTTTAGTCAGTTTATCTCCTGATTCACCGACACTAATGTTCAAAACAAGTTTTTCAATTCTGATTTCTCTCATGGGGTTTTCCTTTTCAGCTTGTGGCTTCTTGGCAACTTTCTTGCTCATTGGTGGATATAAAAAATATATTATTAAATTAAAATAATCAAAATATTATATTCAAGCTTTATCTTTGACGATTAAATTTAATCAGAAGCGGCACTCCTTTATAGGAATATATTTGAGTTTAATCATCTAATAAAAATCACTTGGCAACTAGCCGAGAGCCCTCATCGTCATCTTCAATATCAGATTTGTCCACTTAGCCTTCTTCAAAATAATTAGAATTACCAGAGGTTTGTGGCTTTATGGATGGAGGAATAAGCTTATCCACTCCTATTTTAAGTATGATTCTCGGTTCGCCAGAGTAGACCTTGAAGTCAACTTCTTCCAATTTGTTCCAGTCATAAACAATATTAAAATCCATGACCTCTCGTTCTAAGCAACGATATAAAAGTTTTCTCATAAAATCATAGTCAGGTTTTTCATAGAATTCCAAAGACTTAACATAGTACATGAGGTCAATAATTTAAAGTGGCATTTTATGACATAGCATTTCAGGAGTCACCCTCTTCTTCATTTCATCAACATTTATTTAATTTTTTCCTCGTTTTGGCTAAATTATGGAGCACTTACGTCATTTTGCCTGTTCCAAGGTAGTTTTCCTATTTGAATATAAATCATCATATAAAGGAGCGATTCGATATCATCTCTACGACTAGCTTGAATTTTGTTATGAGCGTTAATGCTGGCAAATATGGGGTTAAAACTGTAGTGAACATTTTACTTATATATAATGTGTTGACCAGTTGAACGATTTTTAAAGCGCTTGCATTTACCGAAATCAACCATGAAAATAAATGGAGATTAGGATCCTAGGCCGACCAAAAAATTATCAGGTGTTATGTCACCATAAATGAAGCCATGACTATGTAAGACTTCCAATCTGTCTATAATTTGGAGTGCAATAATCATAGTAGTTTTTAGGGAGAAATTTCCACTACAAAGTTTAAGTAACTGTTAAAGGTTGGGCCCCAATAAGCTCATTACTAAATAGTGGTAGTCACTTTCATAGCCATATTAATAAAATTTAGCGAATCCGATTTCATCTGGACTGCTTTCTTTTATTTATTTTAGCACTGAAATTTCTGTACTTATTTGAGGTTCTTTTACTTTGCTGCTTTCCTAAATGATGATATTAGTACTACTTTGATGGCTCTAATTACTTGCTTTTGCCCCTTTATCATGGAGACAGCATGAATAGTTGAGCACAAGGTTGTCCCTAGTTTGCCTATAACCTTATACTTATTGTTTATTATGCTTTCACCTTTAGGTAGTTCATAAGGCTGTTCCTAAAGCATTTTCTGAATTTAAAAATAATATCGTATAATTATAAAATCTTAAATCTTACTTTAATATCACAAATTTATTTACTTCCCATATTTTAAGAATATTGAAATACCTTTATATTATCTTGTAAAATAGATAAATATTATATTATTTATTTTTACATCATTGTTTATGGTTGTGATATTAAAAGCAGTCTCCCCGATGTATATCTTTCAACTCAATATTAAAATAACCATATATTCTATAGCATAATTACTTATAAACCCACTCATTTTTATTAATGGGTTATATATCTTATTATATCATTGGGGGATGGGTTGTTTGGGCTCAAAGACAGGCAGAAAATACGAATTTTCAGTTAATTTCAGTTCCAAACTCAGGGAACTGTATGAGTATTACTTCAAGGTGGTACAGTTTATTAAAACTTCCAATTTGTTCGCAAGCCCCAGTACTGAACTCAACTCCCTTATTAGCACATACCTCTTAGACATAGTTCACTTTGAGAAAGATAATATGGCCTTATGTGCTATTGATGCAATTCATAAATTACATCCAGTGAACTATGGCACTAACAAGGTTACTAAAGAGTGGTTAACAGAGGCCTGCCTGCGGCAAAACAAATTTTGTCAAGAATTTCCTTTTGATTTGCTGAACTATGAAGACGCTTATAAACACTATGTTGAATTTCTTTATCTTCGCTTTAAAGCACCTCCGAATGACGTGGTGGTTCCAAATAAGTTGGCAGATTTTATTTGGCACTCACATATGCAAGACAATCAGCTCTATAACGAATAAATGATTAAATTACTAGGAAGAGTATTAAATCACACTGATGACTTTCCAGATAAAGTTTTGCAGCAACATACTTAATCAACTGAATTATTAAGGAAAAAATATCTGCAACCTAAGTCAAATAAACCTGGAGCGGCCAGCAGCTCTAATGATCATAGTTATGGTCAAATTTATTATGGAGTTGGTATGTGTGGAGGAGTGGTCGGAGGAAGTGGGGCTGGAGGGGGATGTGGAGGAGATCATGGAGGAGGTCATGAAGGAGGCCATGGAGGCGATCATGGAGGACATGGAGGAGATGGAGGTGGGCATGGAGGAGATGGAGGTGGGCATGGAGGATGTGGAGGGGGAGATGGTGGTGGTGGCGGGTGTGGTGGTGGTGGCTGTGGTGGTGGTGGCTGTGGGTGAAATTATTGTTCTTGATGATAAACCTTTAAATATTAGTAATGACTATCTTAACTAACTATATTTTCTTAATAGTTTATTTTAATACATAATGGTAGAACTAACAATTTTCTTTATTTTGTTGCGACAAATTCATGAGCTGATCCATTGAGTATATTAAAAATGCAAAACATTGGCTTGTCATAGATATTGACCATTAATCCTCAATTATGTCAAGGTCAATATCAAAGTTAAAAAGAAAAAGCAATGATATTAATAAAATCTCTGAAAATAATTATTAAAACTAAAATTATTATGTCAAGGTTTGACTGTTTAGTTAATATTAGAACCTAATAGCTTGCCTTCACAGCAGGGTTGTCCTTTTTCGATGTACGTGCTTATATAATCAACAAAATAACTAATCATTTCTAAGAATTAATTTGATATTATTATCTTTAAAATTGACCATTTCTTTTATGATTGTATATGCCTAACTTTTTTTAAGATTTGACTATGTATAATTTAAGAGTTGACTTAATTATAATTTATAAATGAGTATCAGACAGATAGTAGAAATAAAAGGAACCATTTTGGCCATCAGTGATAGGGGCCAATTAATAGTTTGGGATCTAACATAAAAGTTGGTGCAGGGACGATTTGTTTTCGAAAATAATGTTTCATTGCTCCCATCACAAGGTAAAGTTCAAGTTGATCCTCACTCCCTTCATGGCATCATCCTATGCGAATAAAATATAATCATGTAAATTAATAGATATTTAGGTACAGCAAAAATACGGTATACCGAACCAGCATTAGTAGAATATTGGCCAATATTCGATAGAGCAAATTTAAATCATAAATAGAGATAAACTGCTCAATATTTTTAGAGAGTAAGGAAACAATCAATTGTTTAGCAGTTATTGATGAGGATACGATTTTGATTGGAACAAACATGGGACATCTTCTCAAATATAATTTGATGGAAAATTGTGTTTCCCTGAAGTTGGATTTTAATCGTGAATGTAACAGTGAAGATAATGAACTTCTAATTTTTTCTACAGTTCAAAGACAAAATGTACAGATTACTTCATTCGCTCTTTATTCATAAAATAGCCTAGCATTGATTACCACTTCTACTGGTAAAGTATTTTCAGTGAGAATAACAAACCTAGAGATTGTTGATTAACTTACTTCCAGTTACAAACAACCCTTTGAATGTATCCACAAACTCGTCCTAGCTCAAGATGAGAAATTCGTTTATTGTTTGCATTAAAACTATATTACTCGTTGGAGTATTCAGCTTAAGAGTTGTCTCGAGTATTATGAGTATGCCCATCCACAAAGTGTCTTAATATTCAAAGATCAGCTTTTGATCATAGGACCTCACTCTACTTTACTCTGCTTAGACTCAAGTTCAAGTTCTAAATAACTATAACTTTCGATGAGAAGCGCTCGAGTATTGACTCAAATTGGTGAATCAATGGTGGCAGTAGGAGGCTCCTAATGTTTAATCGATATCATGATGGGAGGAGCTCGACTAATGACATTATTTAGCAAATGATTATCTGATTATCTAGTCCTGAATATACTATTATTAGATAAAATTATGTGGCTCTATTTACCATCTTCATCTTGTTTTACTGAGTATTTATTTTTAATCATCAACTTTTAAGCGTCATTATGATCCATTAAATAAGTTATTGATGTAGGGTAAAAGCTAAAATAAAGACTTTCTTGGTGACTTCGATTTTAGTAGGACTGACAAATGCTTTTCTATCAAAATTCCATCATATTCCATGGTAGATGGAGTTGTTCTTTACGAAATAGTTCTCAAAGACTTAATTACTAATGAAGTACATGTTTGCCGGTATCGTTTCAAAGAATTAAAAGCTATTCATGATGAGCTTGTGGACTTAAAGGTAACTTTTGCTAATCTAGTTTGTTCTGCCATCGTTCCCTAAAACTCATTTTTGGATCAAGACTAATAAATCTCCTGAGCTCATAGAACAAAGGAGATTGAGGCTATAAAATTACATCGGACATATGATCAATGATCCTTACCTAAGAGGAAATAAATAAATCAAGAAGATAATAAAAATGTTTCGGCAAAGTAAGGAAGAATATAAGCCAAGATTAACTTGCCTAATATTAAAAAAGAATGAAAGCTAAAAAGAAACGAGATCTTGTTCATTGAGTAAAAGCGAGCAAAAACTTATCCATGTGGACTAGTGGCGGAAGATACATAAAAACCACACAATGCAGAATTGAATTAAGGTTTGATTATCATAATTTTTATTTTTGTAATTTATAATAAATTTTAAAATAGCACCAAGTTGATATGAACACCAATAAAATACTTTGTCAAAATGTATAAAAGCAAATAAATTGTCAAATATTATTGATCTTAGTAGCTTATTCAAAGTATTACATTATTAATGAGCAAGATAAGTTTTCTTGATATCAATAGAATAGTTCGAAGAAAGCCTTCTTGCTACTTAGATACTGCAAGGCCTACTAATAACTTTAGGGGTGGACTTGACGAATATTGCTTTTACTTCCTCGAGCCACCAGATGCAAATAGCAGGCGAGAGTTTATTGCTTGCCTGTAAATTTTGCAGTGTAAGCTTAAACAGTTATGACAATCCTGTTATTTTACACGTAAGTAATCTGAGCTTTGAGAATAAGTCTACTACCAACATCCACTGGCTGTTTAAAGTATATATTGGTCACGTCCTCCATAAGCATGTAATCCTCTGCGTATTTACAAGCAGCGACCCATCCAATTTCAATCATTTCGCGGATGAGGTAACCACCAAATATTTTGCCATGAATGTTGCGCTCTTGAGTATGCATAATTTGACTATTTGTAACTACACTATTGGCAATAGGGCATGTTGAAAATAATTAGCCTGCCTTTCGCTTTAGGAACAATCGATGAATAGATTAGATCTCGGACAGACAAGGTGCCGTACGATCATAAGAGTTCTACATTTATATTTTTCGACGAAGTACATTCTGCTTCGCTGACTAAGAACGAATTAGAGCCTTCGATGACTCACTTTCACTAAGATGTTAGAAACTGAGAAAGGGAACTTGGTAGCCTTTGAGGGGATTGATTGCGCTACGCGCAACCATTGTGAATATAGAATTAGCTTTGAGCTTGTTTTCCTGGAGAACATTGATTTACACTTCCATAGATGTCTTTCCAACATGATTTACATATCCTTAGAAAGTGAGATCACGGCATATGTCTATTTTTTCAAAAAGATGCAGGGACTCCACAGATCCAGTCACAATAATCATTTGATTCTATTCAACCCCTTTCGTAAAATCAGCGTTGCAATGATCATAACTTACCAATCCAGCGATGGAATCCATAATTTCAAAGATTCTACCAGTTCGTACCTCCTTGTCATATAGTTTGTTGAGTTTTTATCTTAGGGAAACTTTTGCTGCCAGAGGAATTGTACAGCTGACATATGAGTTGAGAAAATAATTGCAGGCACTGGAAGTGAGGGGAATGGTAGGAAATTTTTTGATGGCTAGCTGAGAAGTAAAAAAGTTGGGAACCATGATAGAAGTATCGGCAATGCGATCTACCAATTTATCTGGTTGTTCTACTTTAAAACTTTAAATGACTTTAAGATTACGTTTGCTGGACTTACGATGCTCATAAGTTTCTGCTGGACCCCAACACCAATAAAGAACAGGTTGATTGAGTGAGTAAGTCTTTTTCACTATTTTTCTGATCATTATAACAAAAATTATTCTACTTGCGTAGCATTAATCGACAAGATTTAGGTTATTACAATTATAAAATTAACCAAGTGCTCCAGTAAATAAAACTATAGAAACATTAAATATTTTTCCATTCTTTAAGTTATCGGTATTAGGTTCGATCATATAAATGATGGCAGAGATATATTTCCAGTTCATTGATGTGAAAAATAATCCAAAATTATATAACTAATTTAAGAACATAAGGTAATATTCAACAGTTATCAGGCTTCTATTGAGCTCGTACGGGCAAATAAGATTTCAAAAAATAGTAAAATAATCCTCCCGATACACTACCCATCAAAATAGTTCTTGTCACTAAAATGCCACCTATCATTGAGACAACTGTCATTGGTAAAAATGACCGTATCTATGACACAGCTTGCTTTTTAAATGCTTGATATTGCCGATGCTTCTATTCACTCAGCTGCTCCATGTATTTTTTTGCTTTGAGCGAACGTTGATGTTTATGGGCCTCCTCGATTTACACAGCCAATATTTCTATATCAAGGAGAGATTGCTATTCGTCATTTTCCCTGATCATTTAATTTAATTTTAATAATGGGTGAGCCCTGTGACAGGAAAGATCCTTGCCTTGGACAATCTCCAAGACAAAATCATGAAGCAAATGAATCTTTTTTGCAATGCTATGCGCACACGAATGTTTGACACTATTCAATCGCACATTTTAAGAAGACAATATGGATTGAGTCACTCGCATATATAAAATTGTAATTTCCCTCCACAACGATAAACAGTTTGAGAATGAATTTGCTTTCAGTGACCTGTCCAATGTCGTCTTGATTTGATACTTATAAAAATGGGTGTGTTCAACCTGCCTTAGGTTCGTCTCTGCTCACCATATTCTAGACATTCAAATGCTCAAGCAATAAATCAGTGAAGAAGGTTCTACAATCCCACATTCCAGCATGAATGCTATGATCAAATTTATTGAATAGGGTCACGAGGAATCAGAGATAAGAGTCAATCAGATAGAATTATCATTTCAACGAAGCATTGCTACCATTCCCTTTGAAGAAACACATCTATCAGCTGAGATACATGGAAGTATGAAGAATATGGTGGAGGCAGCCTAAATAAAAGATGAAGCTAAGCCAATAGAAATAATAGAAGAGGGTAATTTGACAAGCGAAGAAGAACCATCCTCTTCATAAGATCAAAGTTAAATCGTAAAAAAACAAATTCAATTTCATTATGGAGAGAGGGAAAGTGTAATTGAGTAGGAAAAATCCGATATAATCTAACTAAAAGATCCTTAATCTAATTAGCCATAAGTCATGATTGAAGTCAGTGATGAAATCATAAAAGAAGAAGTTACAAAAACCAAATGCCAAAAAAACAATAAGAAGAAGAGTAACAAATGTTTAGTCTGCAAGAGCAGCGGACGCAATGGAGAAATGAAAAAATGTTGTCGCTGTCATTTATACGTTCATTTTGTTTGCTTGTAGGTGTAAGAATCAGCAAAGAAATCTCACTACGTCTGCTAACGTTGTGAATTCAAGAAAAATAACAAAAATATTAAAATTGAAGTGGTAGATCTCTAAAGTGAAGACAATTCCCCTCCTCCCTTAACAAATTCTAGAATCAATATCTAAAAATTAATAGGATCGCAACGTCGATTAAACAAATTTGATAAACGCTCACAACAACTTTTAGAGTTTCAACAAAAATATCCCAATCTTATTGATGGGGAGAATATTCTCTACCCCATCGATGACAGATTACTTATCTTATATTCTGAATTAACTCAAGTTGACGAAAAAAGACGCATCGATCCTTCTGAACATCCAATCGTGCCGAGTTGTTGGCTCGGAGATTTTTTGGAAATTGAAAATTGGTTAGTCACCTTTCGCAGCACATTGGCTAAAAATTTTACCTCATTTACTCTTCCTTATCTCAACACAAAAGAGTATCTTTTTACCTCGATGAAGCAAAAAGGTCAAGATCCTGCCTTCAGAAATTTGCTGTGCACCATATTGCGCCTGTTTCTGTCTGATGTATTGTAAAATCCCAGAAAGGAAAATATGAGAATGCTCAGTGAAAGCAATTTTTTTCAACTGCTGGGAGAACTTAACGAGCATGGGGATATATCCGATCAATTTTTAACTGCTGTAGCACCTGAAGTAATAAAACATCTAACAATGGTGCCTTCCTTTCTAAATACTCTCAGTAGCGTGGTTATCCCCTAGACTTATGATTGTGGAGATAAGATAGCAATGATAATCGAATTATTAAAAGCTTTGAATGAAACCAACTCGTTTCGGTTGTTGGCAACTCGAAAAACTGAGTCCATTCAAGAGTTAGTGGACTTGAAAGGGAAACTAGTAAATAAGATTAAAGCAGTTGAAGCTGGGCGACTTTAAAATAAATAAAAAATTAGTGGTTACGATAACTTTCAATAAATCTAAAAGGAATCGAAGAAAGATGGAAAGTCAAAATCCAAGAAAAAGCTACAATAACTGCAAAAGGAAGATGCTTCTAGTGAGATTTAACTTGTAAAAGCAAAGTAACAACTCTAGGAATGCCTACGTTCTCTGCAGTTTGCCACAAGTGAAGTTTTATTCCTAGGTCGTGATCGCAATGGCTCAGAATACTTCTTTCCTAGATATGATTCATTTCGCGTTTATGTGAGATATAGACGCTATTTTCTTGATTCTAATCCTCAGTATGGAATTTATGAGAGTCAAGAGAGAATTCTTGAAATCGCTCGCACTTTAAGTAGCAAGGGAATAAATGAAAAAAGACTAAGTCACAATATTCATATTCTCAACAAATTAAAATTGTTCGGGGATAAAAAGGAAGAGCCTCTGCAAATAATTCCTTGTGATCAATTATAAATTCAGAATTATTTCATTGATTTAACGGCCGTGGTTGGTTTTTTGATGGAGATTTAAAGATAGTACTACATATTTCTCAGGGAAAGAGGCTATGAATGGACACGTCAAGAAATTCGAGAAACTAAACTGCAGTATATACACAAATAACAAAATTTAAATAAAATAGCTGAAGAAATTAATCGTTTCCAATAAAACTTTCATATTGTTGATCATATTGAATCAGAAACCAAGGGAGAGCGATCGAAGAAAAAGATATCTATGCGAATTTGGGGATCAGCTCCTGATAAAATAAAACGGTGCTGGACTGAGTATCTATTAAAATAAAAAACTCCTCACTCTTTGTGGGTTGCTTTATATATTCTAAACATCCATTTAAATAGGTTTATAAATCGAAAAATTCAACAGTAATCTTAACAGCGAAGAAAAAATTAAAAAAGTAATAAATAAAATTAAAAAAATGATAAGGAAGATTTTGAAAGATAACTCAATGATAAATAACTTTTGGAAAAGTCTGAAGAGTAGCATGAGAAAAATTTATGCTTTTAGTAGAACCTAATCAATTAGGAAAACAAAGAGGATAAAAAACATTCGAGGAATAGTAAAAAAGAAAAAAATACATACAAGATGGATGTTGAAAAAAGTTCATATTAAGCACAACCCGAAAAAGTCAATTAGAAAATATCTAGCGATTTGAAGTCAACAAAATTAAAGAAACGGCCAAAATAAGACCGATCTAAGCAGTTAGCACGAAAAAATAAAAAAGTAAAAAAATAAAATTAGAACTAGAACGAATCCTAAAACAAAACATAGGAATAAATTTCAGCTTTAAGCAAAAAACAAAAATAGGAAGATCAAAAAATACTGAAAAAACATGAAAATAAAATAAAAAATGAAATTCCCAAAGAATCAACAGTCAATAATACCAACTCTTTTAAATAGCTAGAAGTAGCTTAGCATCTATCATCAAGTAATTTAGTCAATAAGCGACCATAGCTCACATTAACGAACCCAAACAATATGATCTAATAAAAGTAATACGAGGAAATTATTACCCCAATTATAAAAAAGTAACGATAAAATGTAGGACAAAAAACATGTGGTGCTTGTGGGCAAAAGGAGCCAAAGACATTTATAGAATGTAGTAACTGCAATAAATATTATCACCTGAAATGTTCTGGTTTAAATCGTAGACCCAGAAACTAATGGACATGCGAACCATGCTCTTCAGCAAACAATGGAACGAGAACAACCAGAAGTAAGAGTTGATTTTATCGTTATTTATAATATTATTGAATATATAATACTAACTATGTTTATATTCTAAATGAAAGTAAATAATGAAGAAAACAAAATAGTTTAACTATAAACGACATTTTCCAATATTTATGAGTTCGAAGAATAAAAACAGATTATGTTTTAATTTTATTGTTGATAATATCTCCTGAATGTAAAGTTGCAAGCATGACTACAAAATGAAGATCTTCACATATTAAATATACATAAGAACATCAGATATATGATATTTATCGAACTATTTAGCCTTTTTGATAGATAATTTCAGTTCTCTTATGCTTTCTTCGAATTAATGTTGAGATTTTAATATAAAACAAACATTTCTCAAAATGTTGGTATATGTTAAAGGTATAAGAATTTTTGGAATTGCTGGGTAAAAAGACTGGACTAACTCTCAGCATGCTCCCGTTTTAATTTGAGCCAATTATAAAGATGGTTATGATTGTATCTATACCAGTCTTAGGTCAGTTGATTTTTAAAATTCCCATTATATTTTACAAACTTCAAACAAAATGAGTCAATTTCCTTTCTACTATCCTTTCCTGAATTGTTATTCATCTATTCCTTGTTTTTATAACCTCCACTCATAAAACAATGCCTCTCCTTTGTTTTATCAACTCAGTTCCCTTACTTTTTAGCAAACATAAAATTTTTGTAAACTCTAAATTCCATCAGATATTTCGACTCCTTTGGTCGATAATTAATCTAAACCACTAAGTAACAGTTCAAAATCATTGAATGTCGTTAAAAAATGCAGAAGAATGAGAAGAAAATAAAGAAAATAACTTGGTGACCAAAAAGAGAATAGAAATGTATTATCGAACATTTTAAGAAATTTCTTTAGAAAAATCAATGATTATGGTCGAATTGAAAAAACAGTCAAGGAAATTATCAGCAAATATCATCTTCAGATTACTCCATAAGATTTCTTTAATTTTGTGCAAAAGTTGAAAGTTGATCACACTCGCTACATCCGCATCAAGTCTATCAAGCAATATTTTATCCACTCTAAGATGGACTGTAGCCTACTGCTTCGTGTTCTATTCAAACATTATTCGAATGAGGAATTGTTGGTGCAAACACTAACATCTCGCAAAATTGGGCGCTAGTCAGTGAAATGTCATTTAGAAGGGATTTACGATCTAATGTAACGTCTTTTCAACCGCTTCTGATCAATAATTCTTTCTTTATTATTTGTTGATTTTCACTTTCTTATAAAATAATGATAATTTTGCTTATAAATTAAGTAAAAATGAAACTTCAAGACAAATGACATATTTTCTGTATTAATTGTATATATTTTTAAATTTGATCTTACCTCGCTCGTTGCAATATTAAAGAATAATAATTAATAAAATGATTCAGAATTCAAAATCACTTCTTTCCCTGTCTCTTTAGCCGAATATGTATATTCCACCGCTTACCCTAAACAAGAAAGAGGAATCTGCAAGACATTTACGTTGTTCCCTACTACACCAACCAGCACCACGCACCAAAGCATCCATTGATGCGTTAAAACAGAATTCTGATTTTTTAAGGGAAAAATCTCTCTATCGATATTACATATCAAAAAATCAACCTCGAAAGTCAATCAATAAAACTGAAGAAAGTTTAGGAGCATTTCATGCTTAAGTATCTAAACAACTGACTCCGCAAGCTAATGATCAGAAATAACAGACTAAAATGAAAAAAAGTGTACTATCACAACCAGGATAAACGAATGGATGCAAATAGCGATATTTTAAAAGAAAAACTCTAACAAATCAGACTAATATTTGTACTAGAGAAATGGAAACGGCAAAAATTAATGGAATCGGAGCACTATAGTAAAAGAAAAAGAAGATCATTTAATAAAATGAACAAGAGATATCTCTTTTGAGATAACAAGTTTCTTTTATTCTGATTGAAAATACTAAATTGAAGCAATAGTTAGCTGAAAGAGAACAATAGATTGAACAACTCAGTGATGAAGTAGAAGCCTTACTTTAAAGCAATCATCAACTGACAGATCAACTAAAAAGAGGAAATAATTTCAACAATGCTTTTCCATTTTAAAACAACATTTAATCTCAATTGCAAGAGAAGGATAGATTGATTGAGGAGCTTCAAATATAAATAAAGTACTTATAACTATAAAGTCTTGTGCTACGTCGAAATAGAGGAGAAGTTAATTTACTAAAAACATCTATCCCAAGGAATACTGAATAAATTTAACAAAAGATTCATTTATTTAATTCCTAAATAGGATAAAATAGAAAAAATAGATGCTCTCAGAGTCTCAGAATATCCAATCGAAATTCATCATCAGTGGCAACTACCTTGGTAAAGGAAAATGATAAAGATGCATAAGGAGGGAGAACAGCAGAAAGAACACCTGATAAAAAGAGAGAATGCCTCCAAAACAATAAAGCAATCATGGCTTAACATCAGTTACAATGATTCTTCATCGTAAAATATTGTTTGATCCATTAAAAAAAAATTGAATAAAAAGTCTTTGATGATATTTTCTCGTTATTCAAAGATAATTAAGTCTATTGATCATTAATTTTTTATTACTCTTTGTTATGATGGTTCATAGATATATTTATGACATATTGATAATTATATTGGGTTATAAATGAGTGAGAAAATTAGAATTTCAGGATAGCGTGAATTTTATCATTCTATTCTCCTCCAAACTTTTGCAAAGGTGAGTCAGTCTTTTGAAAGCCATCATCTTTTCCTTGATCGAAGAGCATCTCTCATTATCTCTGAACTATTAACTGAGAGTGAAATCTTTGGGACTGGATTCACTGAGGTACTGAGAACAGATTCTAATCAAGATAATGATATTGAGAAAGTAGTAGTTGTAATGGTAGTCAATTAAGATGGTATCACAGATGTGGAAAGTAAGCTTCATTTGTTTAAAGAAATAAGTGTGATCAGTTTGACTATTTCAAACGATTAATCTAAAATGAGTCTGAAGTTTTCCACCATTAGAGATAAACTTCGTGGTTTTGTATAAATAAGTCTGAACTTTGTGCCCTCCATCGATTATGTATATTCAGCTAACACTTCACAATCACCCTCATAGATTTCTTTTATTGAATCTTTCACTTCATTTTTAGTATCCTTATCCAAATTTTACGAATTTCAAATCTATCATTCCCAAAAATTATCAACAGTCGCACAATAAATCAACAGCAATTTAATGAAAAAGCTGGAGATATTGGAACGACATGGCAGCGGACAATACAGATCAACTTCTTCTCCCAGAGTCAAAATATTGCTTCTAAGCCGGTCCACTGATCGCTTGAGTCCTTTAGTTTATAGTTATTATTTTGGTCCCATGTGCAAGTAAATTGGAATTTTTGGAAAAGGAAAGGATACTTCTAATAATTCTTCGCTTTTCAACCAACTCTATAGTTTAGATATCCAAGATGCTGGAAAATTCTTTTAGACGATATCTTAGAAAAAATCAGCCAATGTTCATATGCAGTTTGGATTGCATTAATTTGAGAAAGCAAAACAAGCTATAAATGAACATTTCGATGAACAAACCTCACCAGCTTAAATTACATTGTATATTGAGGCAATGAGCACAATAAAGGAGTTTTGCAAACGCCGGGCAGCCACTACAGCTCTCCAGCAATCCATAATCAATGCTCGCTCTGAAGAAGATGAAAAAATGAGCAACTCTAAAATTGTTGATCGAATTGAGTAATGGAGTAAAATGCCTTTAGAAGAGTATAAACATTCTAAAGATGATTATATCAAGATCTTAATCCTCAGCTATATGGTCAATTCCTTTTGGTTTTTTCAAAGAAAAATTATCAATGCAGGGCTAGAGGGACCTTAAAAATAATCAATCATTTCTTTTTGTAAATCAGTCGAAAATTCATGCTCTCCTTTAGAATAAAAGCAACAGGGTCCAGATAGGTTTGATCTCTTCCGTCATCGACCTACTGTAGTTAAGGAGGCTGTAGCTTGGGCAAAAGGAGAAAGAAACAATTTGCCAATGATAGAAATCAACAAATCTGCGAATAATCGCGAGACCAAGTTTATAGTAGCCATGAATGGTCCTTTGGGTTATAATGAGTTAGCTTTTTTAATGCAAGAATTAAGACGATAGCATTCATTAGATGTGACTTTCTTTTGCTCGAGATTAGTATCGACTAAATAGTACATGAATTTACTTCTTCCTCAACAATAATGATTTGTCTTCAAATTTAGTCTATTATGCTTATTAATTATATCAATTTAAAGATTATTTCCTCATGCTGATAATATTGATTTATAGTTTGTAATTATTATTATATAAGATGTACAGCTTAAAAGGACCAGTGCAAACTGAGGTATATCTAAATGTTTATGATCTGAACCCTTCCTCCAATGCCACGCTTTACCCCATTGGGCTAGGTTTTTATCATACCGGAGTTCAACTGGAATTAAAATAATTTACTTTTGGCTACCACACCGGGGATCACACAGGAGTTATGGAAGTCTCACCAAAGGTCAACCATCCAAATTTTAGATAATCAATTTTGTTGGGAACTACTTCTCACTCGAATCGTGAAATTTATGCAATGCTGGACAATCTTAAATAAAAATTTGCAGGAAATTCCTATCATGTTATCCGTAAAAATTGCAATACGTTTTCGAATTGTTTTTGCTAAGCCATTCTACAAAAACCTATTCCTAATTTTGTAGATCGAATGGCAGGTTTAGCTCGAACTTTCTATTCAATTAGCGATTTCTTTGCCATGCGCCCTTATGATTCTCGCTACTAAATTTCAGCACACGAACTTGGAGTTGGACTGAAATAAAAGAAGAGTGTGTTTGAAAAAGCATCGGGAGTGACAATTGGATGAGTAAAATGATATGTTTAAGTTTAACAAATATTCTTTAAAAGTAGCAATAATTTTTTGTTTTCTTCGTTTATGATTTTTGTTGTTACTTAACAATGGTAAACTTTAAATTAATCATTGGATAAGAGTAAATGGAATGATAAATCTATTTATAAATTAATAACATATTTATTTTACTTTATATATTTTGTTATGACAATACTATCACTTTTAAAAACCTAAAAGAGTACCATTGCCATATAATTAGAGATTGATTATACAATGATAATTTATTCAATAACGATACAATTATAAATATACAAAGTAAGACCATATTGATCAATAGTTTTTACGAAGGCGAAATTAATTTTGGGCAAATTTTTAGTAATCACTCTCTTCATTCTCTTCATTTAGAGGAGCTTATATGCTGTCTTGCAAGGACACATTTTCAAACAGCGTTTTCTTTGGATTATTATTTGGATAGTGAGACCGTTATGGCTTATCTTTGAGTTCAGATTGTCGGTTTTCCAGTTCTTTCATTACTAATGAATATTTGATTTAATTTTAGTGATACATAAGATTCAGTTCTTAGTTTTTTTATCTCAAAGATTCCACTTCAGCAAAAGTTATGACGAGCAAGACGAGCAGTGTTTAATTATCTATTTAGTTTTTGTTTTCCTTCAAAATAGATCCTGAAGATCTAGCCTTTTGGTTTTGCAGTTCTGCCTTAAAAATATCATGTTTTAACTGATTGATGGTATCTTCTCTCGCTTACAGTTAATTTTTAAGATAAATGTTGTTAGTTCGGAGTGTGATGATTTGTGAATTTAATTCTTTAATTTCAACATTTGATTTTTCTATAATTTAATGAGCTTGTTAAGCATCTTTATATGAATTTTATTTTTCTTAAAGGTTGTTTGATTTGTTCAGTTCATCATAATAAACCATCAGTTCATTTTGCTTGCTTTTAAGTTGTTCGATAAGCCCTCTGTTTTGATATTTTAAGTTTTCAATATCCTATCTCCACTCAACTTATTGGCTGTTATATCTTTGTATCGTTTTTGTGAGTTCAAATTATGTATTTTTTTTGTATGTTTATAGCATCTGTAATTATCTTTGAAGCTCTAATACTGTTGTCATCTAATTATTATTGTGAAGGGAATTGGATTTTTATTTTTAAAGTTGTCTCTTAAGTTAGTCTATCTGCTCTTTATATTATCGAATTTAGGAGGCTTGAGAAGCTATTTGAGCATTCTGTACTTTAATTTGTTCTTCGGCAGGATTGCTATTGATGGATTAAATGCTGATTGACCTTTGATTTAATAGTTAAAATTGAGGATAATCGGTTTTATCTGGTAAAGCTGCGGATCTGCCTTCGTACTTAGTTTGATAATACTATTAATGATGTTTCTTGTTGCCTTCCTTTCGTAGTTAAAGAATTTCCTGCTAATAACTTGATATTTTGAGTTCCATATTTTAATAGTTTTCCTTATTTTAATGAATTAACTTCTCATTTTCAATTGTTAATTTATCAATAGTATTGTTTCTCTGGCTGATTTATTGTTATAATTCGTTTATTTTAATAGTAACTCGACCAGATAAATTACTATATTCATCTTATAAGCTTTATACCTTATCTTTAAATTCTGAGACAAGTTTACGATAGGTACTATTTTCTTATTATAACTCATCAATTCTACTATCTTTTCTGTTTTACTCCTCTTTATTTTATTCTTTGGCCAATAGCTATTCATTTGTCTTTCTCAATAAAATAATCTATTCACTCATGCTGATCATTTTCTCTTCATAATGGCGCAGAGCATTGTTAAACTCTTTCTCAATTTATTCAGAAACATTGGATTTGATTTTTTCCTCAAGGGCTTTATAAAGTTTGTTAATAAGAGTGTCATAATTAATAATACGATTATTTAACTGCTCTATTCTTTGATTATAATTTCTTTCTGCTTCAGCTAGCTGATTTTTATATGTTTGGCTCTTTTTATGCAAGTGCTATTACCTCTTTTTTAAGCGATTTAATGTTTAGCTGAGCTACTCGATATAACCCTTGAGAATTGTTATCTGATGATACCCTCCATATCCATCTATACTGCCCTTTTATGAAATCATTAATTTTACTCTAGTCTCAAATTATTTAATTCTTTCTGTGGTTCCATGATTGTTTTCTCGATATTTTTGGGTAATTAGTAAAGCTTAAAGAATATTGTTTCTTTAAAGGATCTCACTCTTTTGAATTTATACTGTTTTTAATTTTTATTCAATTTTGAATAAATTATCTTTTCTAATTTATAACTCTTTTATTGTTTAATTCAGTTTATATTGTTATCGTTTTAATTTGTAATTTTAGGCCTAGAGATACATAATTTTTGCATTTTTATCGTCTTCTTCGGATTTAACCACAATTTTGGAGTAATCTAATTCATATCGACTGAAATCATTATTCATTTTTTAAAACTGTTGGCGCATACTCTCCAAAGTTTGTTCATAGTCAAATAAAGGCTTGACTTCAAATTAATAATATTTTTAACTATTCTTATACCCATTCAACTCATTTTAAAGCAAATTATACTTGGATTTAATGTTAGTTAATTTTTGTTCCTCACTTTATTTAAACTTAAGATTTTCTTAATCTCTTTTTAAGATATCATTACGATATTTCTATTTTTGGTTTAGCAACTCCAAAGTAAGTGACTTTTCTTTTTCTTTTAATAATTTAATTTACTCTTGAAGCAACAATTTTTATTTTTCTTATTACAAAGATAATAGTAATTTATTTTTGGACTCATAAGGATCCTTTTATTTCTAATTGTTTGTAATTCTGTTTTTTTGCTATTCATATCCTTATGACTTCTATTTTTAAATTTCCTAAGATACTTTTTTATTTGATAAAATATTTGATAATTCTGCTTTTAACTAATTTCTTTCAATTTAACACGCATTTAGGTTCCTCTGGATTTTTTAGTTAAGAGCCACTTCTTCATCTATTTTGTAGCTAAGCTATTTTTGTTAAACAAATAATTTTTAAATCTAAGCATGGTGATGAGATTTAATGCTTTCAATATGCTCTTTAAACTGAACATTGAGAGCGGAATTATTTTTATCCATGTGCTCCTTCAACGAGTTGTTTATTTTTAATATATGCATTAACTACTGTAGAGCTTTTTTGTATTTTAGTTTCAGTTAATTATTCTATTTTACGAGAACTGCGCTATCTTGAAGCATTAGATCACTTTAAATTTTTATTATAATATCATATTAACAAGCGATAAACTAACAACTAGAATATCGCGAGATCTGAAATATGTCTTTTAAGAGAAAATTACGGAATCAAAAATGACAGGCATCGAGTTGCGAAAAACTCGAAAGCATTATCGTTCCTGGACGGAATCCGAGTGAATATAAAGCTTTAACATTCAAAATAACGATCGTGTTAATCGCGAACTACGAGATAATCAAGTAGATTGAAGCACAAAGATGGTGATTGATGTATGCACAATGTACCTATATACCTTTGTAAATACATTGCCCTAGAAATCAATGCTTCAACCATTTAATTATTTTTTAAAGATCAGAAAATAATTTTTGAAATCACTCTTAATTTTATGTCAATGGCTAATTTCCTTCTTAAATACAGGAGGTCGCTATCGACAATGTAGGAAGTTTGACGACGAACCAACATTTGACGTTTAATTTTAATATAATTATACATATTTGTTGATAATAATAAATTTATTATTATACAAAACAGTCGACCCATCGATGGGTTGTGTGGAAAATGCATCAAATGCAAATGTTTTCTCAGGAAAACCAATTCAACAGGAGCTACCGTCTCGAAAAGAATTATAAAATCACAATTAGATCAATGCAAAAAACAGTACGACTGCAATTAAAGAATAATAAAAGGAGTAACGGCTCAGAAATGTTCCTTTTTTCAAATAAAAGATTTAAACAAAATCCAATGAAAAATTAAAGTAGTAAATTGCAAATAGTAATGAGGAAGAATAAGAAAAATAGTATTTACAAATCTGTTACTAAAAGGCTATCAAACTATTTGAAGGGATGAAGACATCTGAATTTGATTTAATGTTCTAATAGATCAAAAAAATTGATCCCGAGTATGAATATTGCCAAGGATGGATTTTAAAAAGCCCTAACAATTATATCCCTCATCTTTTTTTAGCTGTAGCTTGCTACACAGAAACAAAATATCAATAAACGTAAAAATTTTCGAGAAAATGCATATAATTGAATCCTAAAGCTTTTAGAGCCTATAATCTATTAGCAAACTGTTATAAATTGAAAAAAGAAATTGAAAATGCAAAAATTTAGTATCAAAAATGTATCAAAATCAATCCTAAATTTTAAACTGCATACTAAAATTTAGGATTGATTTGTAGATAGGAAAAGCAATATTAAGAAGGAATCAATTGGTATTTACAAGCAATAAGCATCAATCCCAAGAAATAAGACACCTATATTAAGGTCGGATATATTTACCATTGCATGGAAGATTTCGAAAAAGCAATTGAATATTTTAGAAAATGCCTATCAATGAATCCCAAAAACTAATAGGCTTTATATAAGATTGGCCAGGTTTGCTACAAATTATAAAATTATGATGAAGCCATTTTTTGGTTTAAAAAATGTATCTAGGTGAAGCCAAAGTCCAGTCTTTTGTATCATTAATTAGGTGCAGCTTATCTGTAAAAAGGTTAGTTTGATTAAACAATTAAATATTTTAAAAAATGCTTATAAATCGGTTCAAATGATGAATAAAACGAGTCTGCAATGTATAATCTTGGTTTAATTTTTACTAAGCAAAATTAGATTAAAGAGGCAATAATTTGGTTATAAAAAGCACTAAAGTTAGCACCTAATTAATCTCGTACTTATAATGCTTTAGGGAATGCTTATTTTCGGTTAGATAGTACTGATAAAGCGAGGTAATGTTATTAAAAATCTCTGTAACTTAATCCAAAAAATGAGTTGGCATATAATGGACTGGGCCGTATATATTAAAAATAAAATCCATAGCTTTAAATTTAGATGTATAAAAAATGCATCTAAGTTAATCCAAGACAATGCGGGCCATATTATAACATTGGGCAGATTTATTTTGCAAAGTAATAATATGAAGAGGCCATAATTTGGTATAAAAAATCATTAGAGATTGATTCTAAAAATTATGAATATTCGTTTCAAATAGGGGGATGCTATCATCGTCTTCGTAAATATAATGAAGCAATTCAACAAATGCAGGATAGTTTACAAATATGTCCAAATAATGTGTAAATTCATTTTGCTTTAGGTTAGATTTATTCCGAAGTTAAAAATTTTCCATTGGCTTTTCAGAATTTGTAAAAAGCAAAAAAAATGTCTTGATGAGAACTAAAAGTACGTTTTTTTTCATTAAAAAACGGAAAAATACATCCGAGCAAAATTAAAAAAATTTTAAGAATAATCTGACTCATGGAAGGAAAAAATTAAAAATTGTTACTTGAAGGAGGAAGACCAAAAGGAGTATCAGATCATGAGGAAAAAATTTGAAGATAAATTTGTTAAGGTATTCAAAAATGATTAAAATAAAGACAGAAAAAAATAGATTTAACTGGAAAGCCAAGAGACACAACAATTTTTAAAGACAATGAAGTTGATTGGAGATGACAAGTATGAGCTTTCAAATATAGTGGAAATCACTAAAACTGTCAAATGCATGTACAATGACGATCGTAATAAATTTCACATTATTCCGAGATTGATTTGCCAAAGTTTTTGGGTTAAACATTTCAAAAAGGGATAGATCAGTGAAAAAATATAGTAATTTATGAAAAATATTATTTTCCAGCTCTGCCAAGAGTTTCCTTCAACCAACAAAAAATCAGAAAATATTATTGATATCACTTTGCCTGAGTAATATCGAAATTTGAAGAGAGTGGAAGTAAATATTTTTTAAGAATTTGAATATTTTTCGTCTTATGAAGTACTCTTTCTTTTATTTAGGTGTTATTTGCAGAAATTTAGAAGGTAAACTACAGAGCCATGCAGTAACTGATTCCTTTTCGCATCTTAGTGAATAAAATAGCAAAGAATTGCAAAGGAGACCACCATAAATTTGGTTTGAAACTTCCTTCAAGAAGATCATAATGGTTCAAAGTGTTGATTAGAATTTTGTAAAAGATGTTCAAAGAGGAGCTGAAAGGCAACCATAAAAACGTGGAAATTATTAGAAAAATAAATCTTTAATTACTGACAGAGAAGAGCCCAACTATGAAGGCCATTGTCTTGGCAATTATGAAAGTTTGGATCGAGGAAATCAATAGCATTTTGAAGACAAGAAAAGAAATGAAAATTCCAACGAGATGCTTTGTGTCTGATCTCATTAGAGGCAAATGCTTATTCAACAGCATTTCGGATATTGCAGCTGCCTCTGAAATGATAATTAAAGAGTGTCATTAAAAAAATTTCCAAATCTGCTAAATCGATAACAAACTCGACGAAAGTGCTCAATCATTTGTCTTTAAGATCAAAATAAAGTCAATTGTCGCTGAATTCCAGTTAGCATTGACTTTTGATGAGACTCAGTTCTAATTTGGTCACTCTCTCTATGAAATAGAACGGTCGCCTCTGGGCACAATTTTTGGAAGTTATCTCTTTCTATCGAAAGGGGTTAAATACGATATGATTGCGCAGAGCAGGGATATTCTCAATGAAATGGAATCCAACAATACAAGTCAATTTGATTACCATATAAAAATGCTTGGGGAAATTATTCAGGATTTTGAAGAAACTTCGAAATGATTTGCCCATCCAGCTTAATTTATACACTATAATTTAATTCAAAGTCGTTTGAATGTATTTTAAAATCATTTTTGGAGATGATTAATTGACAATGATATTATTTTATGATTTATAACAAAATAAAATTGATATTACGTTAAATCAAAGATTTTTATCTTTCCAATCGTTAAGAAAATCCTAGAGGGCATAATTTTTATAGTTGGATCGACATAGCCGAGGAGCTGATACTGCTCTAGCTTATTTCGCAATTTTATTTGCCTGTACATACAAGGGTTTCTATTTCCATTGTTAGTCTTAAACATGAGAGGATTTCTTTCTTAACAAATTTCTTCTAAATTATTTTGGTTGATAAGAGGGTGATTCTGGTTTTGGCTCCATGCACATTGCTGACATACAATTTCTCAAAGGAAGGAGTTTTCGATTTCGAATTAAATAGTGTCTTTTTAGGGCCATTTCTTTCATCTTTTCATTTTCAATTTTTTCAGACATCAAATTTTGAGTGATAGCTCTTCTCTCTAATCTTTGTTCAATATTCATTTGGCGATTTTTAACGAGAGATAAATTTTTGGTTGATTCTTTCATTGGTTAATTTTCTTTTCCTTTGCACTATGGCTTATTGGATGGTTGTTATATTGCTTTATTTTTAATTGGTGCAATGGCAGGAAGTGATATTTCCTTAAAGACATATCTATTTCTTCCAATCTTCTTGAGCTTATTTTATTAGTTTTTTAAAATCATTTTCGATTCGCATAGCGATCCTATTTGAAAAACTTCAAGATGTTGCTGATGCGGATATGTTTTGAGGGGAGTTTTATTCATTTAAGGGGAAGACGTTTTTTCAAATATTAAGATTATATAAGGCTATATTTCCAATATTTTGCATAGAACTTTTAGAAATAAATTAATATAGAAGTCAATGACAATCTATGAACCAAATAATTCGACTTAATTTTTAAATAAAAATATATTAAAAAACCCACGTCAATCCCCTCAAAAGCTGAACTATATGAGCAAATATTGATAATAGTTTTACAATTTATAAAGAACAAATATGATTATAGAATCAATTCTCTTCATTTGCATTTCGAGATTTATTCGATTGTTTAGATGGAGGCTTTTCGCTATTGTCATGCGAAGCCACTTCATTTCTTGATAATTAGCCATCTCCTTAATTCTAATTTTATGGATGAAGTTAATTAGACTATTCTTAAGGAGCTTCTGAATATTTTCTAAGTCCAGCAATAATTCCAAAAGTACACAAGCCTAAAGCTCCGAGTGCAAGCCCTATAGGCAAAAAAATATTTGAATTGATGCTGGAAGTTGAAGTTGACAAATTTCCATTGATACGACTACCAGAATCATCTATAGCTCTGGAACTGGCAGTTGCTCTTTCTGAAGTACAGTTACTGGTTGAACAAATGCCTAGAGATATATTAAAATTTAAATTATAACCAGCCACACTTATATATGAATAAGTGGGACTTGCAATCACAGAATATGTCTTTTTAACAGGTATAATTTCACTAACTATGGGAGAAATAAAGTATACTTGAGTGAGAATACCTGTACGATAGTTTTAAGATAACGAATATTGAGAAAAAATATCCGGAAATGGATCATAATGTGATTCAGTTATTGTCTCTTGGCTTGCAGTTGGATCAGTTTAATAATAAATTGAGAGTTGATAGTATTGATTGCTATTATTGCTTCTTTGCACCATAAAGTATGATGGACTAGTTGGTACTCTCACAACATTCCCATAAATGATCTGATTAATATTAATCATTAAAATTTGCTTGCAGAAATAGTTTTAAATAAGACTGACTAGTTGGGAAAGAGTTGAGTAAGATTGAATGTTTATAATATTGGACTGAGTATTAGTTATTTGAAGTAATTGAACGTTGTTAACATTTGCACCAATTCCGACACAAAATAAGATTATCCCGAAAGAGCGAGCATAATTCGCTGCTTAAATGACACTATCGGCTGAACCTCCATCTGTCAAAATAACTAAAATTTTCGGAATTCCATTTGAAATGTGCGCTGCGTTAATTTGAGCAATGGAAGCGTTGATGGCTGAACCAGTTTTAGTGCTTAATCCTCGATATATTTTGGAAGCAAGCATATTGAGAATTATAGCTCTATTATTATTATATCCGATATAAGGATCGTAGGTCGAGTCAAAAAAATTAATTGACATCAAACTTAAATCATCTTTTGTTTGATTAACATATGTCTAAAGGAAAGTAATAGCATAGGCGAAGGGGCCAGCTCCTATGCTGCCTGATTCATCAATTAGAAAATTTATAGATTGCTATTTATCACATGTTGTCGTCACTGAGTCGATCAGTTGCGCACTATGAAGACATTCAGGACAATTATATTGAGTATAATTTGATTTCAGTTCAGAGGACATCAACTTGAAGTTATTGAATAGAAAATTAGTCCAAAAAGTACTCCCAATAAAGTTGCTGTTCATATTATATTTGGCCATCTCAAGAACTGCCGTCTTTATATTAATGTTGAGATTGGCCCAAGATATAGAAGCAACTGCTTTATTTAAGTTATATAGAGTTGATATATTTGATGTTAATCTGTTTAAATATCCTGTAAGAACTTCAGTGCTTTGGGTATCTGTCAAAGTCAAAGGAAAAGTTTCACCTATACATTGAGCTTGATCTCCTTGAAGACTCAAATATGGTTTTATCATATTTGTTAATGCTGAATCATTTGAAACCCAATTTAAGAGTTCAGTGTACGTAGTATTAAGTTGAACCCCATCTGCAATGGTTAAAAACTATGTTGGATATTACAGATAGCCACAATTATAGTTATATTCTTCACAGGGGAAGAATGTTAAGTCATAATTACTGGTTGATAAAATATTTGATCCTCCCTTTTTCAATGATAGAAGTCTATCTGTAACATTTGTTCCATACATGCATGATCTAGCCATAGATTAGGCACACGAAGAGAAATATACCGGAATGGTTGCTGAAACAAGCAAAGGCATAAACAAAACTAAAGCCGCTTGTATCATTTATTAATGAACGAATTTATTATTAAGAACTAAGAATTATTTAGATTCACCAATTATATACAAAATATGTTCCTGACTTTGAGTCTAACTTCGTTCAAAAAATTAATTAAATGGAACCTATCTTTCATTGCACCGTCATATTGACTTTCATACTGTACTATTAAATGATGGGATTTTATGAATTGCTAAGACAAGGAAGTGATTACTAACGCCTCAACTTATTCATTTTATAAAATTAACGTTGAATTATCTGCGAATTGAAAACAATTGTATAGCCTTTTAAATATTTTTTATGAATGTTTAAGCTTAAATACCAATCAATATGAATCAATATCACTTACTTATTTCATCCTCCAAAAAGTTCAAACTCTATTCTAATATTGTACTCAATTTTGTTTGTTTTAAAGTAAGGAATTTATCGTACGGGAATATTTAGAGGGATTTCTTATTTTTAACTATTTTTATCCCCCATTTGGAACACTTTAAATTGAATTTCCTCAAATCCACAGTAGATTTTGGAGGAAATTATATTTTTAATGTATTTTAGGCACGATTTACTTTGAAGATTCAAAGTCAGCTTTTGTTTCATATTTACAAAATCTATCTTCAGGCATATCTTATTCTGATTTGGAACAGGAGACTGCATAATATAATCCCTCCCTAATGATTATGAACAGAAAAATATATTTTAAATAAGTACAATTCTTTTCACAAAAGAAGTCTAGTAGAAGATACATGAGATTTATTGAGTTTAATTTTATAAATAAGCAGGAATTATTTGTATTGATATTGATATTGATATTAGCGATAATAATGAATTTTTGTCATAAATTATTTTACTAAATCTATTTCAATGTCAAATTATGATTAAACCTATCTAAAATTGAAATAAATTATAAGTTAAAATCATAACACTCCAAAATAAATATCTATTTATTATTTAAATCGCTTAATTTAAGTCTGCATCATTCAAATGCTTTTTAGTCTATTTAATTATTTTAATTATTTTTTTTATAATTTTATTCGAGTATGCATTTTAATAAAATAGGCTTCATTTTTACATGCATTCCATGTTCAAATCAACCATATTAGTAAATTCCTATGTAGGTATTTTTTTTTAGTTCTCTAATTTTGTCAGAATATTATTGTTTAAATATAAAATATTCA
>Ga0302188_10000185_pt1 | contig 51501 bp, 27 predicted proteins | sample II_Bog_E2_1_FD_198783 | JGI IMG/M metagenome (GOLD analysis project Ga0302188, IMG submission 198783) | Peat permafrost microbial communities from Stordalen Mire near Abisko, Sweden - II_Bog_E2_1 | ecosystem: Environmental > Terrestrial > Soil > Wetlands > Peat | place: Sweden: Abisko... | reverse complement strand
AAGAATACAATAACTTCATTATCATTTCATAGTCGTTGTACTAAAATTTGAGCAATAATCTTCGTTCTTTTTGCCGCGGCTTGGACGTTATTAAATTTGAAGACAGTAACGTTTGTGAAAAATTATATATGATTAATTTTGACATAACTAACATAACAGCATCCCGTAATCGTGGTGAAAAGTTGGTAAAGTAGAAGAGAGAACTCAAAACAAAAAAGTAAATGAATATGATATATCTGTCAACATACTCATCGATGATTAACTACAACGCAAGCGTAATTTTTAAATTATTCAGTACTTTATCAATAGCAAAAAATAGTTGAGATAAATTCTAAGAAAAATTATGAGTGAAGAAACTCGCAAAAAATATGGAACTGCTTTTTAAAAATATGTGAAAGGAGAATGGCAATAAAGTCAATAAATGTTCCATTGTTTTAATATAGTTTATAATCATAAAAATTCAGATGTGATCTACCCTCTCAGAGACTTTATGAGTATATGCATCACTATAACTTTAAATGTCCTTCCACGTGGAAAGGATATCGATCGTATCCAGATATTTAATGATAACTTAGCTATGCATTTTGACTTAATATTATAATTTACATTTTATTATAATCTGTCAAATGAAATACAATAGTCATTTTATATCATACTCTCATCGTATTAAATAAGGCATCTGATAATAGATTTATCAGCCTACTTAATAAAGGTTCATTTTCATTTTAGTCATGATAATTGATTATATTGAATATTTTGTCTGATAAATGCATCCTCTTCAGTTATTTCAAATAGATAAAATATAGTATCAGCTGATTTTAGTTTTATTGATGAAATCATGATGAGCGAGCCAATCTTCTTCTATTTTTTTAACTAGATATTTTTGTTTTTCTTAGAAGTACAATAGATTACTCCATTAATGGTAAGGAATAGAGCAGATGGCAAAACCTCTTTGTCGCAACACTCGTTTTTTCCATTGGTCTTTGACTGATTATACCATTTTATTGGTATTAGTTGCGTAGTGATAAGACCCATTATACTCGACTACTAATTTATGCCCAACAAGAAAATCAACTTCATAGTTATTGATTAAAATATGTGCGGAATATTGATATCCAAATCCATCTATTATGTTTTTGATTTACAATTATGTTTTATTTGGCCTACTGTTTTGTTGTGCTTGTACTTTTGTTGGATTAGATAGATTTTGAAATAAAATTGACTTCAAGAAATGCGGAAGATCTTTTAAGATTTATTGAAGTTATGATTGAAAGGAAGCTGTCCAAAAATTAGAAATACATCCTCGAACTAAGATTTAATTGAAGAGGGGCTAGTTATAAATTAGGACCTGAGCTTTTCTGGTCAGATAACTTTCTATCTCTTTTTTTCTATTTTAGAAGAGTTCAGGATTTGTATGTAGCAGTTTTCTAACAATCTATAGATAATGATCAATTTCTTCTTATTTATCTAGTTACTCGAGGTAGTATTCAACTTATTCGAGGAAAGGTCTCGAGTTAAAATATAGATATTTTAATTTATCGTCTGCATAGAAAACCGGCTCAAAACGAAACGAAGTCAGCGTAAATAGCAAGTCTTCAATTTCTACTTTAGTCATTTTGGACATTTGAATTGTGTTTAATGTGTGATTTAAAGCTGTTGATATTTTCCTGAGGGTTCTCCAAGATTCAAGCTCAGTTATTTTGATCAATCTTATTAGCTTCCTTACCATGCCCCATCTTTTTTCGACAATTTCAGAAATTAGTTGATCCCCAATCTCCTCATGATTTTTACTAACGTAAAAATATTCTGTTTTTATTGCCTTTGCGAGGTCTTAGTAACTCAAAAAACGAGAATTATTATTATTGATTTTAGAGCTGAATAATTTAGCTAAACCCTTGGCTAATTTAAACATTTTTATGTTTATTTTGTTAACTCACCAAATTATAATCGATAAACGTTTATAAATTCAAATGAGACAAAATAGTCTTGCCATGCGTTTGTATCTTTCCGTTTACTTAGAAATTCTATCGAATCACGACCAATGAGCAAATTCAAAAAATCAAAAAATGCCCTTTTGGGTGAGCGCAAACTTGAGTCTAACACTCCCAAAAATCAGGAGCTCAATGAAATGAGACTCCGCCAGAATAATAATAAGGATCCTGCTACTTCGGACCGCACTTCAGATAAAATAAAACTAATCACGAAATTGATCAACAAATTTTGCAAGAAAGAAGAGAGAGCGATTTATCAGTAGTTGGCAAAACATTTTGAAAATTAATAAGTATACAGAAATCATTTGATGAGTAGTTAAATTGGAAAGGATCGGACACTGCAGGCTACTCTGAAGGATATAATTAATAAAATCATTAAAAAACAGCAAGAACTAGTGGAAAACTGGATTCCAATTAGCAGCGGTCAGGCCAGCCCAGCCTAAAATAATAAATGCCTTATTGCTCGGGAGTGGAGTCCTAAAATGCATAAATTTGAAAATAACTACACTTATGGGATGTTTAACAAAAGAAATGCAGACGAAAACAAGGAAAAGGAGAATTGTAAAGTTCAAAATTAATCAGCTCAACAAACTGAAATGTTTCATAGAATATTTTCACACTTAGATAGACTGAGTCTTTCTGCGAATTTAACAGATTCAAATGAAAGCTTTAAATCAATGATGAAAGGATTATCAACTTCCATGGAAGAAAAGTAACAATTGTCAGTAAGGATAATTGAGTTATAAGCTCAATTGGCGAAGCAAGCTGAAAAGTTTGCAAATTTATCAGAAACAAATAAAACTACTTTGAGATAATCAAACAAATTTAGTACTTAGCTTCATCAAATTATTAAAGAAAATGCATATATAAAGTAAAAATATCGGTAGATTGAGGAGGAATTTGAGGTATTAGTGAAGGAAAAACTTGAAATTGAAACTGAACTTTAAAGGAAGGAAAAATAAATGTTAGTTCGGGAAAAATAATTGCAGTAATCGTATTAAAAGAAGATAATGTCGCTTTCTATTTAAAAAAAGGAAGAAGATTAGTCTGAAAAGCATGATTTGGAGATTATCATTTCTTCCTTGGAAAATAGGATTAAGGAACTGATGGGATAAATATAGGAAAATAAATAAGCACAATTACTCAAGCCGATTGAATAAATACACAGATCAATAGGCAATCAAAGAATTTTATAAACTAATCAGGTCATTAATTATCATTGGTCGGGGATGAGTAATCAACCTTATCTAAAGAAAGAGCTATCGCTATCAAAACTTTAATAAATTTGCATTTAATCTCCAGTGAGAACATAATTTGCAACTCAAAAAAGTTATAATTTGGAAGAATTTTAAATAATAAAAACAGTTTAGATCAATATTTAAACTGAAAAGAATAATGATTAATAAATGGATGATATAACTTCAATGAAATCATCAAAAATACAATTATTTGAGGATCTATAAACTCAAACAAATGAGTTGATTTTAAGAGATTAGGAAACATTCACGAATATAGTTATTAGTTCTGATGAATAATCCCAGACAAACAGAATTAATTTTCATAATTTTAATTCTCAAACAGAATTTCATCAGCATCAATAAAATTAATCTCAAACAGAAAACCAAATCGAATCAATTAATTTAAATACTAACAATTCTTTTCATGAAGAAACTCAGACTTATAAATAATGCTTTACGATACAGGAAGTTGTATATTACAAATGGGATTTAGTCATATCAAAAGTTAACCAAGAGATCAATACAAGTTCGCCACAGCTTGCATATTTCCCTCAACTTTATAATTATCAGTTAGATTAAATGGTTCAAAAAACCTTTATTTCAGAGATGATTCAAACTGATGGAGACAATAATCAGTAATCCTTTGAATAGACAAAATAAATTGAGTTTCTCCTTTAAAACGAATAAAAACGATAATATCCGACTACAATCATATCAATGCTGCTTGAGGCCGAATAGTGTTTAATTGTTCCCTAAATAGTGTTTCTAAGAGAATAAATCCTTCGTTATCGTGAATAAATTGAGAAGATGAAAATGCAAGTAAAGATTGAAGTCAATGAAAGATAAAAATAAAAAGAAGAATAAAATGTATTTTAATTCAGCCTTTGACGATTGGAGTCCTCTCATAATGCTATATTAATGTATAAATTCTATCTTCTATATTATTATTTTATTAAGAGGCAATATAATATCTAATAATAGCCAGCATAATAGATTAAATATAATCATGCATGAAATCTTCCCCAAAGTCAATGAGGTATTCTCTTATCATCTCAAAAATTTTGAAGTCATCAACGGTCTTATGGCTGCTGTAAGTCTAAGAGTTTAGGCAGAAGAACAGTATGAGCGATCCATTTCAAAGAGTGTTCAAAAAATTAGTTAAATACAGACTGATCACCCTCTATACTCCAAGATAATCAAAAGTTTTAAGAGCTTAGTTAGTGAGAGAGCTCATCAGGTCAAATTTTTCAAGTAACAGATAGCAAAAGAGGCTCATCAACTTAAAACAGCACTTGGTCCCATTGAGGAGTAAATGAAAGCTCATTTAACTGAACTGAAGACTATGGAAAAGGATTTGAGGATAAATTTTGATGCTTTGATGAAAAGTAAAACAGGAGTAGAGCAGCGATTTAGAGAATTAGATTAAAAGTTTATTCTAAATGAAATAAGTGCTCTTTATAAAATGAATAAAGGGATGCGCAAACTATCATAATCAATTTGTAACGAGGAGCGTTAGCTTATGGGAGGGCTAGATAGAGATTGGGAGAGGATACGTGTTGAAGTCAAGCATTTTGAATCAGGTGCTCAATAGCGAGAAAAAAAGATATGGGGATTAGATATTCGAGTGGAAGAAGAGTTTGTTGACTTTTTCAAAAAATTTAATGTCCATTAAATTTCATTAATTAGAAATATCCAGTATGATATAGACAATATGATTAAGAAAACTGACATTTTCAACTGGCAAAACACCAATGAATTCAAAGATATGTTTAATTTGAGGTTTACTGAGTTGCTTCAATTCAGTCAAAGTGATCATTTTGCCGATTTCAAGCAGAGTATCTTAAAAGATGAAGAAATAATTTCACTTAGGCCGATAAATAAATTTGATGAAGTTAAATACGCCTAAATAACTAAAAAATTAGCAGACAAAAAATAGACTGAATAGTTTTTGATAGAGTTGTGCAAAAATTATTCGCATTATAAAAAGGAGGTCTATTAATATATCGAGTCTTATCGGAAGGTGAATAAGTTTAAATTCTAGGTCGACAATTTTAAATTAATTGTGTACATATTCAGAGAGGTACTCAAAATCGCAATCACTGAAGTGGACTTCGATTGCATCCAGAAAATTATACTTTATGGTAATTCATACTACTGCCCCAATTACAATAATAGTAAAAAACGAACCATTCTTGACTAAATTCGCGGAGAAAAGACACTCGCTGATTTTACTTTTTGGAAATTTTACTTGCTTTATAGTATTAGATAAAGCGTAGCTAATTGTCTCAACCAAAAAGAAGAAAAATAGATACATATTCGAAACAGCGTTTATTCAACCCTTCTCAGTAACTCCCTCTCGATGGTCGAATGTGGGATATAAAAGCACAATATAAAAAATCTTGTTGGTAAGCTAGCGAAGACATTTGGCTCATTAAACTAATCTCAAGTGGCTTAACTATTAAAAGTGGTTGAAACAGCTTACTAAAATATGTAAAAAGCTAAAAAACCAAAGAAGGAGTGATCATTTATAGATTTGGCTATTGCATTGCTGAAAAACTTTGTCTATTAGGTCATCTTTAAGCTTGCGCTGAAGTTCATAAGTGTTCATCAGATGGTCAAATTCATGTTTATTATTTCGATGTATTGTGTCTTTGTATTATTTATCTGATTCACGCACTCTAGATTCGACTTAGGCCCATATTCGACGTTTTATTTATTATTATATGCAAAATCTTTTATTTTAATGGTTTTAATTTTTTAATTGCTCTATCATATCCTGAAAATGTTTGCTTTTATTTTTAATATTCTTAACTTTACTTGGAGTTTTTGATGTTGTCCTTTCTCGATTCTTTAGCTTTGGCTCTCCAACTGAGCTCTAATTGGTTAAATTTTAATATTTTTTCTTGATATTACTTTCATTGTTGATAAATAGATTAAATTGGGCAGCCTTTTCCTCACTGCCCTAAAGGAAAAGATTATTCTTTTCAACTTGATGATTGAAAAGAGTATTTTCTTTATCTTTTAGACTAGATTATTCCAGCTTTTCCTTTTTAAGTTAACTGATCTCTTTTTAAATATTCTTCTGTCCTTCTAAAATAGAGCGCATCATCTAAATTATACAATATTTACATCATAAAGCTCTTTAATTTGCTCATCTTTTTCTTCTTTAATTTGAGAAATATTATTGGACACTGATAAATCTTTGAGAGGAGAGTGACTAATCCTTGGAACGGGTATATTAAAATCTTCCCTTTTGACTCTAACCTTTTCTCCAATTTATTTTTGTTTATATCTAATATCCATGGTCTTGCTTAGACTAGAGACATGTTGTCCATATATTCGATTATCCACATTGTACTATCTAATTCTTTTCGTAGGTTCTTTTTCGAGTTGTCTCTAGATAATACGCTAAATACTTCCTTAAATTTCAGTTCGAGTTCATTAATTCTTTTCTCTATTTCTGACTTATGCTTCTATATTGGATTTATCTGTTGGATCATATTCGTTATAATTATAGTTTAATAATATCATCAATAGCCCTCCTTTTTATATTGCAAAAGCTTCCTCTAATATCCCAGCAATTGATCTTCGATTTCACATATCTTCTTGCTTTGATTTTCTTTCAAATTGCATCCTTTCAAGGTCGACATTTCTTTAATGATGTTATTAATGCATCCAAGCTTTTATAAAATCTCATTGTCCACTGAATTATTTGATTTAAAAAAACATTTCAAGTCATTATTGAGATATTGATCTTCACTCATGGATTCGCTGGGACTTATATCTCTGCAATCAGTTTAAAAAAGGCAATTAATGTCTTCATTGTGACTACTTTTATACTCACTTTATTGTTCATTGTCCATTTCAAGCCTCCAGCGCTTTGATGTGTATCCTTTAGAAAATCCTTGTTGCTCTGTATTGAAATCATGGTCTTCCAAAGGTTTTTTTGGCGTATTTTATTTTGTTTTACTTGTTGATCTATTATAGATGATTCCTATTCGCTTCATTATTAATATTATCAAATCAAGAAATTTAACAGTCAAATTTTATTATAATCGAACCTTTGAATTTAATGAGAGTTATAAAAAATAATGTTGTTTGTCTTTAATAATAGAGGTAAATTATCCATTTTTCATTTAACTAACTATCATTTTCTCTACTGTGGATTTACATAATTATAAAATTGAAACAAACAGTCTTTTAAGAATAATATAAATGAGTTCACATTTATTTTCTAACTCACCTATATTTCTAAATGAGTCGAAATACCCTCACCGATGGGTCAAAAATCATTGTGATTGGAGAACTGAATAAGCTAAAATTATCCGGAAATGAAAATATCGGTTAAATATAACTTCGTCCTTCTTCGCATGGTGAATGCAGGCAAACCATGAACAAAGATAGGATCAAACCAGTCAAAATTTATTCGCAAGGAAATATACTCACCAGTATCGATTGTAATTTAATTGTAAATTAGAGAATGAGTAGGCATGGCTAATCTGTGAACCCTTTGACAGTCCTATTAATCTTTCATCTTTTATCAGAAAGAAAGTAACAAAAATTCTAATCGGCGAGAAGGAAGTCATTATAAAAACAAAGAAGGAGTACTATCTTTTAAATTGGGGCTCCAAGAAACTAATAGATGTTAGCAATTTGACTAAAATAAACACTTTCTCTTCTTCTGAATACGACTCCCTCTTTGAAACTTTTTTAATTAATAACATTGATTAAAATGATCTGTTTTATTATACTCCTGAAAGAAAATTTGATAACTTAAATCGACTCTATTATCTCAACAATAGTAATAGAACAATCATTGGTTATCCAACCTTGGATCGGATTAGGATTACTGCAAAAATAAAAGGACTATCTGTTGGTATTTATCATAGTTTATGCTGGGATTAGTAAGGAATACTTTATAGTTGGGGGTGCAAATCTCTTGGTCTTGGCTACGGAGAACTTCCTTCAGAAGTATGTTTCATGTTATTTAGGATGTCATTGGAACTCCGCAACCAGTTTTTACTTCTAAGTATATTATTACTGCTTTTGCTGGATATCATTACTCTCTTGCTCTAACGACATAGGGTCAAATTTATGAATGGGGCATGTAAAACAAATATTATAAAGCAAAAAATAAGTCAATTAAATTAACTAAGAACCAATATTTACACCACGCCCTTTGTAGTTCAGATACTTTAAATGCCCGGCCCACTTTATCAGTTTAAAGGGCAGATAAAACAACTATGCTGCCCTTAGCTCAGTTGGGCAGCTCTATGTTTGGGGGGCAAGCGCAAGAAATATGTTAAATTAAAAAATGATGCTTCCAGCTGCATGGAAAGGAAGCTATATTTACTAACCAGTTTTGCAAACTGACTTGATGAACTGTCAAATTCTTGATTACTCAATTGAAAATAGTTTTCTCACAGCGGTGATTAGTAATGAGCCACATTAACGAACCTAAGAAGAGGATTATTGGTATTTATTGAAGTAGAGGGCTAAAAAACAGTTAAGTCAATGCAAAATGATTCGAGTCAATACTGAAAATAGTCGCATTAAAATTCTTAGAAAAAAATATAATAATAGCATTCTTTCGTTAAACTACAATAAAACAGAAAGAATTCCTCATAATCATTCGATATAAATACCAAAATATACAACAAAAACAGAAGTGGAAAGCACTACGTTAGAAATTCCCAAGGTGAACCTTGCGAAAAGATCAATATTACATAACAATAACATGACTATAGTACGCTCAAAAAATTATAACTCACATAAGCGGCAAAGCTCAGACCAAATTTTTAGTCATAGAAATTTACGGCCAACATAATCTAGAAATTCTGAGTTAACTGGATAAAGGTTATAAGGTTTATAAATGAGAAAAAAAGGGTCGTATAAGGCCTAGAAAAATTTTAGTAAGGCATATTCAATTAAATTGAATGAGATTCTTTAAAAGAAGAAAAAGTTAGAAGTAGAATCAATTGTCACAAATCTTAAAAAGATTGATTAAAGTAGTCTTGAATATAGAATAAAGAAAAAATAATTTGAGGATGTTAAAAGAAAACTGTAAAAAGATGAAAATATCTTAAAATCAACTGTGGTGAAAATGTTAATTGAAAGCTATCTTGTCAACACTCTCTCTTGCTCAGTAGATGAAGGAAGAAATATCAAAATCAGCCATTTAGCTAGATCTTTCTTTCTCAATAGAGTATAAAAGATTATTAAAAGATTATTTGTGAGTGCAAAAGTCAAATTTTCACTGCAAAAATTGCGCAAGCAAAGATTATCTCGATTCTTTTTATTAGTGGTCCATTTTAAAAAGTATGTTGCTCGTTTTCGCATTAGAAAATTTGAAAATCAACGTAAAAAAATAGTTGTTTAATTAATAAAAGGGGATATTTTTAAAAAAGTTAAAGCAGGAATGCGCAGTCTAAAGCAAAAGAATGATAAACTTCATAAATTAGAAGAATGGATGAACTATGTACGAAAATAGCGGAAACTGTGCCTCAAACAGTTGTGGAATAATTATATCTTTGCAATTCTCAAATTCAGTGATGGATATGAAAACAGCCTAACCTCAGGAGATAAGAATCTTACTTTTTCTGTTCTATATCAGCAAAAAATTGACTGCCATCGTACATTGCAACTTAATTAATTTATGAGGCATTCTCGAAAAAAATAAAGTCTGAAAAGTTCAAAGAATAGTGAAAAGAAAACTCCTATTGAAACTAAGAAGCGAAGTCCTATGAAGTTTTTGTAGTAGATAAGAGATCGTTCAGGAGTAACGTCTGAGGTGCTTCCTTTTTCTTTGCATTATAACTATTTTCATCATCCAAAGGCATTATAAATTAATATTGGGGATGTCTTCCGTTCATCCTCGATATGGATATAAACCTAAAGACTAATTTTGGATGAAACTTTAAATAAAATTATCCAGAAGTATGATAAATCATATGTGTTCTATATGCGTAACTATGAAATAGATTTGGCCAATTTCATTAAAATACGATATTAAACATTTTGTGAGAAGAGATGGAAATATATTATTTAATATAATAAGGTGGAGAGAACCTATTGCAAGAAAAAAAAGGAAGCAGAACTCAAAAGAATTTTAAATTTGGTGGGAATGAAAAAATTAGTTGAAGAGGATTGCATTCCTGAGAAATATTTGGTTTTGGAGGAAGCCTTACAAAGAAAAGACGCTCCAAAAGTACCTGACCCCTATTTAACTTTTGACTTTACTACGTTCTAATTAGTATTTCGTAAATATTGGGAGGATTTAAATACTCGTGGCAAGCAATTAAAAAAAAAGTTGACATGATTATCACTCTCTTTTGTATCAATTTAATTTATGATTTAAGACAATAGAGGAGATTTTTAAATTGTTTTTGCTTTAGGCTAATAGATTTTGTTTTGAGATATAAAAAAACAAAAGGTAGATTGAATGCAAAAAGTAAATCAAATCATTAATAGATAATAAATAATTTATCAATAATTAATCTCATTGCGTTTTTTTATGAAAAAATATTCCAGAAAACAGAACTTTGGAGATATTTATGTTTTCTTTGTCTTTCACTTGAATTAAAAGCGATTTAATCGGTTTTTATTTGTTTAAATGATTTTCGAGTATAATTATTTTTGAAGAGTGCGTAAGTGAATTTTACAATAAATCCACATCACAGCTTCCCAATAACTACTCAATTGAAATTCTAAAGATTCGATTCAGTTTTTAATGATTAATCGACAGTTTAATAGAGGGAAAATTACATTTTATTCTTTAAATAACCGGATGAAGGATAAGTTTTCAATTTTTTCATCACCTCAAAATCGAACGGACCATACACAGCCTTTGATTAACTTTGTGAAGAGTCCGAAGAAGTATGCTGTGTACGATTAGTCCAATAAGGCTAAAGAGTCAGTAAAACCGTCAACGTTTCACGCTGTTTCAGCTAATAACTTAGACACCCTCAAAAAGCTGCCTAATGAATACTCAACACTGAGGCAAACTCTCAACTATAAGACATCCGATTTTGGGGGTTGGGATCACTAAGAAGAGAAAGATAAAGTTCATAAGCCAACTAACATTCTTAGGCAAACTTTGAATATCAAGCCAGTATTCAAATCAAAGGTTGATAGGAAAATATCTGAAAGCTTTTCAGGACATTAGGTTCAATCAAATTATGAGCCATATTCCAAAAATGATTCGAGTGGCTTATTAGGATACAGTCAGAAAGCAGATTCAAATTTAGGAGAAAGTAAGTCATGGCATTATCTTTACAATTCTAAAGACCAAGAAAAAATCGCGAGGATTGAATAATCTAAAGCTCAGTAAAGAAAATAAAAATTTAAAGGATAATAAAAATAAAGTTGGAAAACTACTGATTATTATAGGCCATTCGAGAGCGGAAAGCATTAAAAGATCTTGTAACAATTGTAGCAATTAAAAAAGATATCTAGTCCCAATCTAAGCTTACCAAATAATCAAACTGAACGTAAGTATTCCAGCAATACGGCTGCAAAAGATAGTGAAGAGCAAGTATTTCGAAAGAAAAATAAAGAAGGACTCTCAGCATAATGTTACACTCCAAAATTACCCAAATACTCGTATGATGATCGATTCAAAAAAGCTCCATCACCCACTTCAACGCAAAATTCATCTCCCCCTAATGAATATGGTGATATTGGAAAAAATAAAAGTAAAACTGCAAAATTAGGAATCGAATAATTTATTATTGGAAAAACTTTAGGATAGGGAAAATTTGGAATTGTCTACATGGCAAAACATAAAAGATCTGGTACTTTAGTGGCGCTGAAAAAAATACCTAAATAAATGATTAAGTCACATTTCATGATAGAACAGCTCTCATTAGAAATTAGACTTCAAAGTTGCCTCAATCATAAAAATATTCTGGGGATGTACGGATGTTTTGACGATAAGACACATTTGTTTATAGTGTTAGAGTATATGGAGCAAGGCACACTTTATGCTCAATTAAAAAAGACTAAAATTTTGACTGAAAAGTAGGCTGGTCTTATAGTGAAGCAAATGACTGAAGCTATCTAATATTTGCATGATCTTGACATTGCACACAGAGATATCAAACCTGAAAATATAGTCATTTCGAATGTACTAATTTATTTATCAAGAACGTTTGTAAATTATGCGATTTTGGATGGGCCACATTCTGTAATGAACGGAGAAAGACTTACTGTGGAACGTTCGATTACGCCGCCCCATAAATACTTGAGGGCCATGAGTATGATATGAGTGTTGATTTGTGGTGTCTAGGAGTTATGACTTATGAGTTACTCACAGGCAAGGCTCCTTTTTATCACATAAGTAGAAAAGAAACGGTTAAAAAGATTTTAAATGTTGAAACATAAGCCATAACTTATCCTGAAAAAATGTCACAACAAGCAATTGATTTTATCTAAAAATTGGTAAGAAAAAATCCCGATGAAAGAATGAAAGCCCACGATGCTTTAAAACATCCATTCCTTCTTAAATTAGAGGGAAATTGATGTTTCAAATTATGAAGTGATTTCATATCCTACATTAAATTTATTGTCTACTCACAATAATTAGCCCTAAATTATACTGATTTAAGAAATATTCGTATAAATAAATAGGAGAATCACATTTTGATCTGGAATCAAAGAGTATTTTCCTCGAATAATTATCAATTAAAATTCCAACTTCAATCTACTAATTAGAATATTATGTATAGTTCATCTATCGATTTAAAACAATATAATATATATTGCAAGACTTGCCACTGGATAGTATCTTCCTTAATATGGAGAGGTATAAATATCAAGTTCATAAAGATTAGGCTCTTTCCTTTTGCAGGTTAAGTATCATAGTTGTAATCTTATCACAGGTTTATTTCTAATCAAGCTCGACAAAGTAATGATTCGACTAAATTAATTAATAATTACATGAACTCTTGATTGTCTATTGCACCTGAATTCTATCAAATTCTTTTTGCTTTGATTTTCAATTTCAGTTAAATCAATATCCATTGACCACTTTATTTTTCTTTTTTTAGCATCAACTAAAGCCACATAAGATTGTTAAATCACTAGATATTCATTTTAATTTGACGTAGGATTGCCTTATAGGTATATAGAATTAGCAAACTTGTCTTAGTACGCAACTTTTTTCAAGATAGATTGAAGACTACTGTCTATTAAGCAGTATTCCTTCATAATATAGCATTATGTATAAAAGACTCGAGGATATCTCATTCTTTATTCGTTTGGCTTGTCTTCAAAGGTTAAAGCTTGATTTTTTATCCCTTAGGTTGCTTTTGAGGCAAAGTCTATGATGCCAGTGACTGGTTTGACAACGAGTCCTGCTAATCCTTTGGCTGTTCCCTTAACAAAACCAAGAGCGCCTTAATCTCTAGCATTTTGATATGGTTGTAAAAACACTCCAGCCAGACCTTCCTTAAAACCATATAAAATAGCTTTTCCTCCTTTTTATAAGCCTTGGATAATATTTTGAGGTTTCTTCATTTTTTATTTCTATCGATGTGCCTCAAACTACTTATCAAAGGCTAAAGTTGCTAATCCTGTAGAAAAGGTTCCAGTAATCCCCGATAATGATTTAAAAGCTCCTCCGACGGAATGAGCAATGAGCGATCGAGCTCCTTGGGCAATTCCAAGACCAAACTCAGCAGGTCCATTTACAAAGCCTTGTGCGGGTTTATCCCTTAGGTCCTTAAATCCAGTAGAAATATTTTTGAGTAATCCCATTGGATTGCCAATTATATTCAGGCTTCCAACTATTTTATATAGCTGAGCTGTAAAATTATTTTTATATCTTTTAGTCAATTCAGCCATGATAATATCAGCCGTATCAATGCAGTCCGTAATTTATATTCCATCGAGTGAAATGGTTGCTCCTTAGATATTTGATACGACAACCCCAATGGCACTGAGCACAGTGGATATAAATTGATTATTTTTAAGTTTGATTTTGTTGATTTTGAGTTAAGCAGAAAGATCAATAGAAAATGGAGATATGGTGATTGATTTGATAAAGACCTTTTTCTCTTCCTTCGGTACAATAATATCTCTCCATTTTTAGGTTTGCAATTTTGTTGAGACAGTATAGTTTTCCTCCTTGAAATTAATTACTGATGCATATTACTTCGATATTACGATGATAAGATTGATAAAATCGACGGTGCATTGCACAACAAGATCGTTAACGTCAATTACGACTTAGTTTATAAATGTGTGCTATTTCAGTTCGTTATTAATGACAATCATGGAGTTAAAAATTGATTAAGGCTTTTAACTTCTTGTGAATTCTTAAAATTTATTTGGGGTTATGATGACAGGATTGGAGAGAGTATGTGGGAAAGCTTGATCAATTTGTAGAAATCCAAGTTTAAATTGATATTCAGTCTTTTTATCAGTTTAATTTTTAATAAAGCAACATCTTTTTAAAGTCAACACCAGTGATTCGTAAGGTTGCTCATGCTACTGCAAGTTTTGATTAATTGACAACACTATTTCTGCCAAATTAAACAGTATATAGCTAACATCTATTTATCTGATCTCACCCTGTCGATGTACCTCATCAATATTGATGATCTTTTTGCTATCATTGAATGTCACGTAGACCTCTACTGCCATATGCTCAATAGTATTTTGTTTTCTTACTGTCAGAGATTCCTTTTTTCGATAGTTGAGATCATCAGGATACACTTTGATTTCAATATATTCTGGACTATCTCGAGAGGCGAGATACAATAATACTTAATGCTATTGGTCATAGCTTATTTCTTTAATAAATCGATATATTTAGCCATGCTTAATAGTCTTATTTTAAGAAGGCACAACAACTTTGATATTGCCTGATTTGATAATAATTTCATAAGGCAAATCTTCTTCGACAATTTCATCAATTTAGTATATGAGATAGGATTGACATTATTTGACATTAATTTTATGATAGATAAAGGAATGTTATATTGTTTTCTCCATGATACTATTATTGTGCATTTTAAAGAATACCGTCCCCTTTTCTGGAAGATGAACTACTTTGCTTTGATATTTTGTATTTTAAATCACAACTCCACTGTGTTTATTTTTCCCTTTTATATCAGGTATACCAAAGATAAAGCTCTATTTCGACCCCGCAGCAATGTGAAATTTATAATAATCGGAAATCACCTCCATTATGCTTATGTCATCTTTGGTGTTGTTAATAATAATACTCTGATTGCGAAGGATAATTGTTTTGCAAAAGATATCGCATGATTTACTGATTTTGAGCAATGATATTTATACGTTAACGACAGTAAAAAGACTATCGCTCCTTCCTTTGTAGATCCTATCAACAACTATCCTCGATTGAGAAGATCCTAACCCTCCAATACAAATGGGGGTGGCAAAATCAATCAGAGAATTTACCCCACAAACCCTTATTTTATTTCCTACTTCTTCTCCCACCATGATAAGTTTATCATCATGGAGAGGATCTGACTTTTTTTGCCCACCCAATATTTAATAATCCCCGAATATTTTGTTTTTCTAATCATTTTAATGGTTTCCGTAAACGATTAATTTATCTTTAATTTCATTTATTATTATCTTTTTACAGTAAAGGGTTAGAGTATATTGGAAATTGCTCCCCTTGGAAAATTGATAGTTAATGGTAGTTTTAGCACAATCATCATCCTCCAATTAAAGTCGAAGTTCTTCATCTGATGCTTACTACCTAAAGCTAAACTTTGTTGTCCATACGTATCCCGCAATCAAAGCTCTAAATTATAATTTGTTGATATCTTAGCTCGCACACACCTAATGAGTTTGCTGTGGTTGAATTCCCTTCGTAATGATAGTCTTTAGCTAGTAAATAAATTGTAATTGTATAAATTTTGGTAGATAATTGTTTATCACCAAAGGTGGAATGACTTCAATCGTACTAAACTTATTTATTATCTATTTGTGATCCAGCAAAACTAAAAACTTTTTATGCTCGGAAAATACAAACTTTCTCAGTATAATATTTTAAACTGGAACCATTTAAGTGTATGAAGTGCCTCGCAAAGAAATAGCAAATCGATTGATGAAATCAAGAGGAATTATGTCTCCCACCTACATTTGTATTACAGATTATTGCTTACCGCTTTACCGCTTTAAATAAATAAGGCTTTGTGTACAGTTTTTTATCATCAGCTTTGGAAGAAATTTGATGATACGATTCAATTTTTAGAAATCATATTGAATGAAATATTTTGATTGAGGAATTTTTAAAATTCCGTAATGATCCAGTTTTAAATGATAATTTCGATTCCTTATCCTGATGAGCAATTATTTGCCAGTTTAAAGTCGAATTGGTCCTTTGAAAAGGGGTTATATTTCAAATTATTTTTGGCCTCGGCTGAGATAGATCTTAGAATTGGTGATATTATGAAAAATAAACGAAGATATTTCAACCTCTTAAGTTTAAACATTTGAAACTGTTTTGCCTTTTTATGCCGAAGCAATTTATTTAGCAGCTAACAGAGTTGAGATCATTTGCGTGGAAATATTAATTTTTAATGACCCAGTTACTTCTTTGTCTGTTTACATCAGCAAAGTCATTTTTGGTCCATCTTTACCAATAAGCATCAGATAGTCAACCGAAGACTTAAATGTTTCAATAATTGGCTACCAACATGAGGATCGAGGGTTGAAATATAGTATCGAAATAATGGGTACAATCATCACATGAGTTTTTATGAGGTACTGATGCATATAGGGCTAAGTTTATTGCATAATAAATCTAAGGACAGGCATAAAACTGTTATTGCAGTCATTTATTAGGTCTATTTGAATAATCTGCATTTTGGCCTTGAGTTTAGTACTGCTTTGAATCTTATCTCCAATTTTAATTTATATCTTTTTAATTTATCTTTGGTTTTATTTTTAAATTTCTTCTTTTAATTTGGGCTGCTGTTCCTCCCAAATAGCAGTGCTATCTTGCATGATAACTTTAAGATTTTAGACATCCTTTAAAGACACCGTTAATAACACCTATTCAGTATTAACTATAATGTCAGTTGACAGAATCATAACCGAAACTTAATAAGTGTAAAATTTAATTATTTCACAGTTAATATTCATTGGCTTTAATATCTATCGCTTATTCTTAATAAGACTGTTTCTCATTGTGCAAAAGTAAAGAGTAAAGTGTCGTAATTATGCTTTGATAATTGAGTGATTTATCTTTTTAGGAGCTTCTTCTTTCAAAAACTGTTTTTTGAGATAGATCATATCTCTATCGCCTTGATTGAATAAAGTCAAATAAACCGCCCCTTCAATAACTATGAATTTTTATTTTTTCCTTTCTGAGATACTTGCAATTAATTTATTAATTTAAAAGGCAAACTAAAACTACTGTTGGATTTGAGATCCTAATTTTGATTATCCTTCATCTTCAAATGTTTTAAATAGAGGCTCAATTTATTTTTAGTTTTAATTTATTTATCTAATTTATTTATCCTGCAACTAATTATCAATATCTTTAGAGACAGCTGGCTCCGGTCCTTTGATATAATCCGGATCTACGTTAGTTAAGCCTATAAGGATATAGAGTATCTTAATATCGATATCTATGATTAATTAGTCGATATTTATGCGTATACATGTTTTCTTTTCATTCATTGACATTTTGAATGATAAAAAAGGAGTTTCATTACTATTTTTTAATTGATAGCTTTTATCAAATTATTTTATTAATGCATTGATATTATTTATATCCTAAATTTCGTGAATATGAGTATATCCTAAAGCATTAAAAAGACCTTTTTAGATCAGGATATGTTTTTAAGGCAAACTTTCAATAGCAGTTCCATATAAATTTTGGATTAAAAGATTCATTACCATCTCTACTCCAGATATTTGAGTATATGTCAAATTGTTTAAGATTAAAAATGCTATAGGAATATTATTTTGATACAAGAATACTGAAATTTAATCCATTTTTACGACAAGATAGAGTTTTTAAATATTTTAAGCTGGTACATTTTGTATATTTTTATGCGATTAAGGTTGTCCAAACAAAATATATTCGGCTCCATCATTGTGAGTAATACTCCAATTTAGACATTTCATTATGAAACTATAATCGTCATGATTCATTCTCATAAAGAAAGGTGTCATTATGCAATTAGTCCTCAGTCCATTTTCAAATTAGCTGCCATATTTTTTTAAGTAGTATTGAGGATTAGCAATCAGATCAGTCTAGCAAGTAAAATTAAGATTATTAGTAAGTTTATAGCTGTGCCTTTCACCTTTACCATCAATAAACTGAAGAAAAATACTCATATCATTTAATTTGACTGAATAATTTTAGACCAATATAACAGGCTTCAGAGATTTAACATATGAACGATGGATAGATTCATTTTTGACTGTTATTTTATCAATATTTACCTTTATAAATTATTTCTAAGATTCAGGTTTTTACGGATCTGGCTCTACAAATACATTAATATTTGTAAGGTCTATCTTAATATCCATTGTTGTAGGATCGGGTTTAGCCTCGTTATCCTTCAAGTTTATTTTTGTTTATTCAGCTCCCAAAGATGGAAGCATTTGAGTTGTAATAAAAGTAATGATCCTGAGAATAGGTTGTTGGGTATAATATATTTTGATATTATTTAAATGCATGTTGATTAATAATAATTTTTTATTGTGATTCATTTTTTTTAACATTTACATTTAGAAATCCAGCAATTTAATATTTTTATCAATTTGGCCAATCAATAAATAACGTCCTTATCCGTAAGATTATTGCTCTTCGATGATAGTTTTCGGATAGTTAGTAAAATCTTTATAATAAAGCTGGCCTAGATTACCCTTTAAAACCACTCTTCTTTGAGAAAGACTAGTTTATAAATTGAGATTTGATATTGCAAGCTTTCCCATAATGGTTTTTATTTTTTCATTTACCAAATGCAAGGCAATCTAAGATATTTCTAAGTTTAACTTGAGTATGATATGCTCATCATTATTTTAGTCATTGATCGCTTCACTTTTTTATTGAGATGGCTTAATCTATTTGTTATTTTATTCTAGCTATTTATCTTCATTTGCTACAAAAAATACGAGCAAATTTTTAACTGTTTCACATTTGTAATTGCAATTTAATATTCCAAAGGTAATGTTAATATTCGAATCAATTTGACGATATTCAGGATGTTGTTTATTGATTTGCTAAACTTTAATATTAATTAAATTCTTAGTCTCCACTGGATGAGATGAATGAAGAAAATATTTTAATCGCTGATTTTTATATTTCTTAAGAGTGTCTTTGAGCTCAATAGAATATAAATTCAGATTAATCAATGTTTTACTTTCATGGATATATAATCGGCTGCTGAGCATTTGCAGACTTAAATCTATCAAATTTTATTACAAAGATTAACTTAAATATATTTTAATATTTGTCGATTCTATTAAGGCCTCAACAAAAATATTTAGTTGATTATGCTCTATTCTTTTTGAAGCCATCATTGAGGCTACCAGAGGATTTACTGACATATCAAATATAGCTGTTACTACTTCCTATTCAAATTAAGATCGCTGCATTATTGTAATCTTCTTAATCCAATCTTCGATGAGGTCTTCCTTGTCAAATCCAAAGATAACCTCATTAAGTTTATTTTTAATTTTGAAATGAAATGGTTTTTCCTTATCCTTAGGATCTCTATATTTTTCCATTTTAGCCCCCTTTATAAAATAATAGGCAGCATAATATTAATCCTTTTTATCAAGATAAATGTAAATGAAATTTTCACTCATAATTGCAACATACCTTTTCCAAATTTTGGTGTAGGAATCTTTCATATGAACATATCCAATTTTGGAGGCCTTATTCATAATTTAGGCTTTTTCGCTTTTTATTGAACTTCTTTTATAATTTTATATTTGATCACTTTATTGAAAACATTGGTCTATTTTCAAGAGATTGTGATAAGTAAACTTGTTAATATTAACTTGCAATTCAGGTAAGCCTACTTTCAATTTCAATTTCGGAATAATTTCTGTGCATTTTTCATAAATTTAAATCCCGACTTAAAAGTCTAGGTTATTGATCACGGCATTGATAATATTTTTATATTTCATTGAGGTTTTTTGGTGAAGCTCAAGTTCATTAATATTTTTGTAATGCCTAAAGCTAAAATCTGTTAACTTTATATTATAGACTTATAAAGGTTGATTTTACTGAATTTAAGTTTGAATTAAAGTTTATTGATTGGATTGGAAACAAATACTGCCAAAATTAACACCCCAACAATCAGAAAGCGGCTGTTTAGGGTTAAAGGGGATTGCAACTGTGATTGTGTTAATTACAATATCGATACCAATTTGCATTTTGGTTGGTTTTTCAATTGATTGGACTATAGATGTTTATGTTTTTTATTTAAACTCTCCGTATTTTTATAAAGCAGCCTATTTATTTTATTGGTTTAGCTTCAAATCAGCAAATTGAGTTGCAATTGAAATAATATTAGGATCAAAAACGATCATTAACTCCGAAGTATGTAAACAAATATCAGTATTAAGGTATTTCTTTTATAGAGGATTACTTTTTATGATCATTTTAAGGTATTTCTAAGGATCCATACTATTTTAGCGAACAATTTTATATAATATCCTTTTGATATTTTGAGGTTACATTCCAATCTTTTTAAACATATTAATACCGATATCATGTAATCCTAAATTCATTTCAAATCCTTTTTATCTTAACTTAAATTATATCTCTAATGTAACAAAACCAGCTCTTATACCTTCTTAAATTATTGACATCGTGTTAATGATAGCAACTTAGAACTTATTTATTGTAAAATTTATTGAGACATAGTAATAATCTTACGGTCTTTTTATGATTGTAACTTATGATGAAAAGTTCTCATTCAAGTATTTCTCGATTTATTCAATTTATTGAGGAGTCAGCTCCTTAGGTTGTCTGAACCATCCTTTATTCTTTTGTTTCTTTTCATTCATCATTCTTTATTTTTCTTTATCCTGAAGGTATTTTTTTATTCCAAATGTAAAATCATCGATTTCCATCTTTTATAATATATTATCAAGTTTATTCAAGCCTGAAGCAGACATTCCTTTTCCCCATTCATTATAATATTCAGGAAATAATTCTGAAAAATCTTCTATATATCTTTTGATAGTATTTTTATCCAATTTTACTTTATTCTGTTTTTTTATTTATTTTTTAAACTTTTGCATCCTTTATCCTAAAATAATCATTTGTTGAAGCTGAGTATTTGATATCTCTATTTTTAAAGTCTAGAGATTTATAGACAGATCAATTTATGGAAATACAAATTGTTTACCAGGTTATCTTTGTAGCAGCTTAGCTTGAGAAGACATGAGGATGATATAGTTATGATAGAATGTGGACTGATTTCTTTTTGCAATTGTATTACTCATTTTTGGCTGATAGTTGGATTCATTATATATTTCGGATTGCTCGTTCCAGTAAATACCTATATTATTGAGTTCTAGTCTTTTTCTAAGTGGTTAATTCAAATATTCCTGCTTATTTCTATCAATATATTCTGGTTCCCCCTTTAAATTAACCGTATAAAGCTTTAACTCTTCGAGAGTGACTCCAAATGAAAAACTATTTTATGTTTTAGGTACGCTCTGGCAAATTAGTTTTAATATCTGATATGAATATCTTTAATTGTGATTTGCAAATTGTCAATTATCTTCATAATTAATTTAGAAAAATATCCTTCCTCACTTTATTTACTTTGATCAGAATTCTTGGCAAAGGTATTAATCACACTTTCACAATAACTTTGAATCTATTTTTTACGTTTTTAGATTATTCTTGTGTCTTTGCACTGCCATTAGGTCTCAGGAATTTATTCAATGAGAAGCTCAAAATTTTCAAGCAGGACTTATATTTTGCTTGATGTGAGACTTTTCCAAGGAATATTCATTTTTAAGCAGCCAAGTCTACTATATTTAATCTTAAATGGAAGATTAAGTTTCTTTATTATCTCTTTTTTGAAGGAAACATTTTTTAGGATCACTACTCCTGACCAAATTCCAATACTGAGATTCTCAGCACTAAAGTCTTCGATGAATTATCCGAGAATTTTATTGAGAAGTCTTTAGACCAAGGCTTCAAACATTATAGTTGAATAATATAAAGTTATAAAATCTTAACAATAATAACAATGGCTGGATAATTGCTAAAAAATGAAAGAAATTTCTTAATTTTATTGTATAAAGTATTGATAGATATTGTTTGTTTTTAATCATATCCTTAACAGATGTTAGGATCAGCGTAAAATATTAATACAATATATATTATTGGCCCAACCATATTATCGATAATGCACAGGGATTTTCAGAATTTACTCACAAAGTTTTACTAGAAAGTAACCCGCAATCAAAAGCACTCTCAAATTTTGAGATTGACTCTTGATAGATACATCGCCTATTCAATGCAAGAGGAAGAAAAAATAATTCAGGAAAAAGAAAAAGAAGGTTCCGATTATAGATCAATGATGAGTGGAAATAGTAACAATACTACCGGCAATTATAACAGAATCAAAAAGCTTTTTTTCTCGAATAATATTGAAACGATCATACTATTTAGTTACCTGCTGGATACTTTAAAGCGCAAATAAACAATTAAATTGCATAGTTTTTTCGCAATTGTGTCATAAAAATTAAAAAGGAATGAAAGGAAATTAAGCAATGAGAATAAAAGAAGATACTCTACCAAAATAAATAAATTCTTCGAACAGCTACAGTTTCTAGAAGATAGAATAGCGAAAGGATGCTCAATAGATTGGCTCTACTTCGAAATATTTAAGGAATTTTAAGATTAGACCTTCCTAACTGTTCAGTTGATCAGTTCCAAAGATTAAAACCTATAAAGTAAATAAACTTTGAAAAGAAATGAATATAGTGAACTCCTAAAACTAATTTAGGCCAAATGCTACATATTTGACTATGCATCGAAATAAATGAAAGTTTTAGGAATGGGCTTGACTAAACTATATGTCGGATGTAAAAAGGATTCCTACTTCATATTGACAAATAAATAATTTTAAAGAAATTTTGGAAGTGCTTCTCAAAAATAGTTTAGTGAGTCATCAAACAATAAAGGAAATTTTACCAATTCTTCAGAACTTTCAGGTTAAAAAATTAAGGCTATTAACAGGTGCAAATAGCAATTTTTATAGTAAATGCAAAAGCTACGATAGGGCTATGAGACCAACACTACGTTAATTTCTACTTTATTTAACTTTAAAGATGCAGCCAAAGAATCAGAAATTGATAATAAAATTAATTAACTATGATTTATACTTGCTGTATATCTCATATATATTATCTCCACTTATAAATAATAAAACTAAATATATTCTAAATTCTTGTAGAAATGTAGCACTTTGAAGGGTTAAATATTTACATATTGATTTAAATATAATAAAGTTAAAATTATTAAGAAGAGTCGAATCAAACTTGAGGACGACTGTTGAGACTCAGGTTAAAACCGTTTATAATATTTACATTTTGGATAAATTTGAAGTTATCCTGCCCTTCATTTGGATTTCCATATCGTACCGTTATTGGAATTTTATGATTCTGAGATGGAAGAATAGTTTATTTACGATTAAAAGAAGGAGTTGATGCTTCTTTTTGGGTATCAGTATTTTTCACTTTTCGATCTTCTTATTTTAATGGGGAAGGTTCTTCTGGCTATTTCTTTGGTAAAATGGCTAGGCTTTTAAGCTCTTATAACTACTTTATCTTAGTCTCTTTCTCAGATACCTCATTAGAATGAGCTTTCTTTAAGGTTTCATTTTCCAAAACAATTTTATTAATTCGGTTATTAAGCTCATTAATACATTTTTATTTTTCTGTTAATTAATTATTTACTTACTTGTACTTACTGGCCAAGGCATTATAATTTTACTTTAGTTTAGTGTTATCTTTGTGAATGGTATTAATCTACCGATCGTATGTTTCAATAATTCTTGCAATTTAATTTTGTTGTTTCTAAGTTAACTTTTCAAGGCACTCTATTTTCTTCGTATAGTTTTCCTTAGAAGGACTTTTTGATTGATGGACAAGACTTTTGAATTTTTATTGTAGTTATTTTTTTTCTCCTTCTAAAGTTTTTATCTTCTTTTTATACTCAAAGATTAAGCCTTTAACGACTTCATTTTGCTTAATATCAATTCCAATCAAATTGCCTCCAATATATTGATGCATTTTCTGTTTTTATTAGAGTGCCTCTTGACTTATTTGCTTATTTTTAAGCTCGCTACATTCTGCCATTAATTTGTTGATGTAAGTTCCAGCCTGAGATAATTTAATTTTCATCTATTAAATATGCTACTCCTTTGCTTCTGCAATCAATTTGCTATTTGCTTCCTGTAATTTGTTGATTGTGGCTCTCAGTTCTTAATTTTCCTTTTTTAATTCATTTTTTAATTTCTTATCTGTCTCAATTATCATCAAGTTCTATTGATAAGTCTGACGAATTAATTCCGTTTCCTTGGCGATATTCTTGCACTCCAAATTCTGTTTCTCAGTTTATTCATTGGTAACTTTTTCATTGTTCCGTAATTTTTGAGTCATTTCGTCATTGACTAAATGACACTGTTATAGTTCTTCCTACAACTTCTTGCAATAGTCGTCCAATTAGCGATAATGATTTTATAGTTACATGTACTTACTTTATAAAATGCTGTTCTAGTTATTAAGTTCACTATTTTCTTGCCGAAGATTCGCTAATTCCACTCTTACACTTTATGTATGCTCTTCGTTTTGTGAAGAATTTTCTTTCAGTTGGCGATTTATTTCTATAAGTTTGTTGATTTGCTTTAGTGCTTTTTAGTATCGAGTTTGAAGGGCGTCCGAACTGATGCCCGAGATGCCTGAAAGTTAAATGGAACTCATCCTACCTAACTAATCAATATTTGAAAATTGTATAAAATTGTATAAAACGAAAAAGGTTAAAAGCATTGTCTGTTATTTTAGTAAGGACACCATATTACGATTAGAAAGGTGCTGACTATAAAGAATACCTCTGATTAAATGTTCAATTACTTCAAGAATCTGCAATAAAAATTTAAGAATGTTCAGTAAAATTCATTATTAACAAATTTGTAATAAAATTAATAATTTTCGCAATAGTCATATTTTGACCCTCTTCATCAACTGAGCAAAATTTAATGAATAATTTATTCTTTTTCTGGTCTAATTTTAATATCAACTCTGAAACAAATGTTGAGAATAATTATGTCTCATAATAATACTCAGTAATAAATGACTATATATTGTTTGATAAACATTGATTTTGTCAGAGCTTTAAATCTTACTTAATTTCGCAAACATTACTCAAGATATACGATATTTTGGTTTCGAAACCAATAATATTTCCCTTCTCAAAAACAATTTCAATGTACTCTTTATATAGTCGCTACAGAGCTCGAATTATCTTATCAAGTGTTCTAATTTCATGATTGATGGGCTTTTCAAGGGCCTCTAGTAAGGATTTACGCTTTAGTTGCAGTTGGTCTACTAATGATTTGAGCTTAGCATTTTAGTTGAGCTGATCTTCAAATTTAGCAGTGGTTTATATTTGTTCTTGCCTCAATTGCTTGAGTTATGCGCGGGCTGATTCCAGTTCTAAACTTTTTCCTTCGGTTTTAGATATCTCGGATTAGAAGTTTTAATTTTTGTCCTGCAGAGTTTTTAATTTTGAATTTAGATCCTGATTTTAAGCAGTTAATTTTTGCAATTTTTCACTGAGAGAAGCAATTTCCATATTTAATTTCTTGATAAACTCTGTCTTTTCCTCTCTAAATTTTCTAATTTCAGTCTTTGATCTTTAGTATTTATCTAATATCTTTTTGGATTTCAACTCCTTTTCCTTGAGTTAATCAGCAATTTTTTATAAACTATCTCTGTCTTCCTCCATTTTCTTTTTGAGTGTATCCACTTCCTTTTCCTTCTGTAGAACTTTTGTCCTCTCTATAGCAAGCTTTTTATCAATGTCAGTGATCTGATTTTTTAGGTTTTCAATTTCAGGGTTGGTGTGATTGGATTCAATTGATCTCATTTACAATAATATATTCTTTTACTCTTGAAGATTTTGAATTAAGACAACCTTTTAAGAGAGGTCCTTCTCATTTTTCATTATTTTTTATTGCAGATCCTTCGTTTACTTGGACAAAAGCTGTGTTTGCTGACGGAGAGTCCCCAGTATTTCCTTGTTGTTTTCTTCGCTCGACCGAAGTGTTTTTAACTCCATTTCATATTTTTTGATGGTTTCCTGACTTTCCTTCAATTTTTAAGAAGATCCTTCTCCTCCAACATTTTTAACTTTGTCTTTAATTTCCTCGTTCGTTTGCTGCAGTTTATTTAGCTGTATTATCACGTCTTTGATTAGGGCTTTGATTTCATCCATATCTTCTTCCAGGGTATATTCTTCATCTTCCTATTTACTAGTTTTTGTTGCAGTTTCCTTTGCAGTTTTTTGAGATTTTATAAACGCTATCACATCTTCTTTACAATTCTTGCTGATTTACGATATTTATTCAACATTGATTTTGACTTCTCCTAAAGTTTTTTTGTATTCTTCAATTTCCTTAGGATTTATAAAGGAGACATCAATATTGCGCTTTTTCACAGCTTCATGTTCCTCCTCCGCTGTTTTTGAAATTGCTTCCTTCAATCTACTGAACATTATTGATATAACGATAAATTATTAAATGAATAGCAATTCCCAGAGAACAATATTTAATCAAAGAAGTATTTAAAGAATATTAAAGCAGGCAGACAATTTATTAATGCGATTTATTCTCTAAATAAGATTATTTAGGCTTATTATCAAAGAAATTCGATGAATACGGAAGTCATGTTGTCGCATCCAACCTCTTCACTCGTCTACCTTGCTACAAACTAGTCTAACAATATCTTTAATATAATGAGACTATCTGTATTAGTTTTTCGAAAATTGTCTATTTTAGTCACCATCGGTTGACTATCGTTTACAAATTTCTACCAGATGCCATCGCAGCCCAAAATTATGAATTCGTCATCGCCCGGCTGTCTCGCGATTTCATTTACATCAGGCTTACAGGTTATGAGTTGTTCATCATAAGGGCGATTTTTTAACTTTTTATAATTGAAATCTCCCAGACTACGGGAAAGATTCAGGCCTCCATTGATGCGTCCATTGATTATATCTCCTCCTGCCCCTTGAATACGTTTCCACTATATCTAATTATCTGGTTTGTGATCGAACGAAAGAGGTATTGCACGCCCTTTTCTGCAAAGAACAGCTCTTGAATCTCCAGCGTTTGCAGTTATTATCTTGTTTGGAGTTATCAAAACAACACAAGCAGTGCAACCAGTTCCTAATGATATTATACTGTCATTAAAACTGGCAGCATCGTATTTTTTTCTAATCAGTTTGAGTTCCTATTCTCCTTCTTTACTTTCTATCATCTAGTCAACTCGTTTAAATGTTTCTATGAGGGCTTATTTGTATTTTTCCTATTTGTATTGCTTCATTGCCTTTAACTGTGTTACAAACACTTTTTCCACAAATTTAGCGACCTCAAGCCCTAAATAACAAGAGATATACCTCCATGGCCATCAAACACACCAAAAAGAGAGACTCCATTTCCAATATCTAGTTATGAAATAGCAGCGTCTTACATATTCCTACGCCATCCTACTTTTAATAGAATGTACCCTGCATCTAGCATCTAGCAAATCGAATTTTGTGTTTCAAGCTCTCTGCTTTAGAACCTATTTTTTATAGATTAGGATTAGCTAAGTAAGGACCCATGATATCAGGCGTATAATTATAAATGTTTAATATATTTTATTCAACAGAGATTTTTAAGATTTTGCCTTATTGTACTGTTATTGGATAACTTGTAGCTCTTATTTTTTTCTCAGAACTAATTGAAAGGATGTTAGAATTCTTTGAAAATGAATCTAGGGTCAACTTATAATTATAATGGAAAGTGAATAAGGAAATCTCAAAAATTTTGAGGTCATTAAAAAAATTGGCTAGGGTGCTTTTGGACAGGTGTATTTGGTGCGTCGTCGTCAGGACAACGAGACATACGCTTTAAAGAAAGTGCGCATGATCGGTATGAAAGAGAAGGAGAAAGAAAATGCGCTGAACTAAATCCGCATCCTTGCTTCCCTAAGCGATGACTTTATAATAAAGTTCAAATAAGCGTTTTACGATAATATATCCGGTTATCTATGCATTGTCATGTAGTTTGCCACAGGAGGCGACCTCATGAAAGTTATCAATCAACATCTCAAAAGTAGAACGCGGATCAGCGAGGGTGATATTTGGAAAGCTCTCTCGGATATCACTCATGGACTCAAGTCTCTCCACGATAAAAAGATCCTTCATCGAGATTTAAAAGCTGCCAATATATTTATCAGCAAAGAGGGTACTTACAAATTGGGAGATCTTAACGTCTCAAAGGTACTCAAAAAAGGATTGGCCTATACTCAGACTGGAACACCTTATTATGCAAGCCCAGAAGTTTGGCAGGACCAGCCGTATGATATGAAGAGTGATATTTGGTCACTGGGTTGCGTAATTTATGAAATGGCTGCACTATAGCCTCCATTCAAAGCCACTGATCTTCAAAGTTTATTTAGAAAGGTAAAGGCAGGTGTTTTTAAATCAATTCCAAGCTCTTATTCTTCTGACCTTTCAGAGATGGTAAATTCAATGCTAAAACTTCGACCCAAGGAAAGACCCTCAACAGATGATATTTTAAAGCACCCTTCAACTTTGCGGCATACTAGCCATCAAGTTGGACATTAATCTTTTCAGCCAGTTGAACCTTTACTAGGAACAATAAAATTCAACCCATTTAATTTAAATGCTCTTAAAGGAAGATTACCTAAAGCCAGTTACGATAATGAAAACGAGAGTGGGCGTTTACGAAGAGATTCTATTGATAATTTACAGAGAGAGAGGGTATATTCTGCTTGCGGAACAAGAAAACCTTCAGGTACGTTTATTTTGATTTAGATTGTTCTCCTCAACCTATAAAAAAAGAAGCATAAAAGGAAAAGGAAAAATAAAAATAAAAATAAAAGTATCATCCTCTCGTGCCAAGCCCAATAATTCCCATGAAACTACCTCCAAAACCTGCCCCTCGCAAAACTGAGGATAATAAGGAAGCAAAGTAATCAGGGGCTAGGCTTCGCAGAGTGGGTCAATAAGTTTTAGACTCTGGCCGAGGTCCTCGTTCTTCAAGTTTAAATAGATGATAATATCTATTTTTCACTTTAATAGAATAGATCTAACAGATATTTAAAATCTTTTTAATTGTCAATTCTGAGATACATCACATTTTTTAATAAAGCTTAAATTACTCACATGTAATCCCCAGAGTTAGTTCTCTGTAATAAAACTTAAAGAGTAACTATCTTCAAAATACCACCTCTCTCCACTTCAAAAGGCTACTACCTCGATGACTGGAAGGAGATGATTTGGGAAGGCGGGGTTAAGGTGACCGAAAAAAATAGAGTACTTAAAATTCAATTTATTGACAAGCGAGAAAAGATTTTCGGCTAAACAAAAGTTCCTCCAAACTATAAATAAGCTATTGTAAAAACTATGGACAGCTCGAGGGGCTATGCGGTTAGATTATAAAATCCGAAGGGCGGATATCTTTGGGTGGGTGTAGCTTTTAGGGACCGTAATGATGCATTTGACTTTGGAGTAGTTTTTCAGGATGAAGCGAACAGGAACAAAATGTAAGCTTTAATTTATAGAGGCATGAAAATCCGAATATGCTAACAGAATAGTTTGGCTAAAAGATAGATTTTTCTTTGAAAAAAGGCGAGAAAGTGAAGATTAATGTAAATATCGATACAAAGAAGGATAAAAAGAATGAACTTGGGACTTTTCCTGCCTCAAAGTAAATATTTTCTAATGAAGTCCTTTTGATTTTGATTTCAATTAGGTATCAACAACAAATACCACAAAGAAAGAGGAAGCCCCCAAGGTTAGTAATGATTGGGCCAATTTTGGGTTTGACCAGCCAAACGTCCCCTCAAAATCCTCAAACTCAAAGCCTAAAAAGGGTGATAACTTGATTGATTTTGATTGAAGAATTAATGAGGATATATTGCTTGATATGAAAGTCCGAAGGGATAATATAGTTATATGAAAAGTGGGAGTGAATAATATGAGCTCCGCATTAGTCTATATGGTTAGGATAGCAGACTCTCACTCTGTTGGGCCGGGTTCAATTCCCGGATGCGGAACTTTTTACTATTCTTTATAATGTATAATAGAATGCTTTTGCTATTAATCTAATTGAAAATCTATTTATTTTTGCTATTTTTTGATTTTGATTTGGAATAAGGAGTGAAAAAACAATATACTAAGTTTTAAATACTTTATTTTTTTATTCAAAAGTATTAAAATATTTAAAAGGGATAATTATATGAATGATGCCATCTTATGATATAAATATAAAACTGTGATTTAATCAAGCATTGCGATCGCATAGTCTTCGACGAAATCTATCAAAAATTTAATATTTCTTAGGATGCTGATAATGCTATATTTGGTTAGCGCTTTTCTTTTTGAGCCCGACAGCGTTATTATCCTAATTTTTGTCAAAAACAAAAGTATCTGGTCCGAAATAGCTCATATCTTTTAAGACTGATCTCATATAATCTCCCTCGGTGTCGCATTTATTATATTTTTTTGCAGCTATTTCTAATAACGAAGAATTAAATTATCCAGTTTTTATCTTATTATTATGATATGCTCTCTGAGGAATCTTTTCATCCTTATTTTTCCTATTCAATTATCGATTTATCTTTTAAAATCGACTATTCCTTTTCTCATCTTACTGTGATGATTTTTAGCAGCTATTTTATGATTATCGTTTCTTACAATTAATATATTTTCTCCTTTTATTTGCAGTATCAAAAGTTCCAGATGATTCAGAGGCTCTCATCCAAGAATTAAGAGCAGCATCTGTCTATTGAGGTGCCTTTTTATTAAGTGTTTTTATTTTGGATTTTCCATTTTCAGATTTATCAGGAAAAACAAAGGCGTTCGTTAAAAATCTAAGATTTGAAGATCTGTGATATTTTTTATGGGAATTGGAACCATTTTAATTTCTTACAATAAATTATGTGCTTTGTCTTGTATGATTTTTAGTATTTCTTTTCGTATGTATTGTTTTTTATGAAGATGAAGGGCTTTCCAGGAGTCGAAGATTGGTAATAACCAGGCTTTAAAGATCACCCAATTCATGATGAAAAATAGTTTATTTTAATCTCTTGCTCATTGTCGTGGCAAGTGAAGTTCTATTTTGATTCATTCCTATGAAGAGGCCATTTATTTGTTTCCCTTTAGATTTCTTTAAGTTTTGTTTAAGTAAATTTTGCTTATCTTTTTATGAAGTGGTGAGAATTGATTTTCTTCCAATTGATAGTATCTTTTCATTGGCTTTAAATTTTTTAAGTTTTATGTTTCTTAGGAGTTGCTTGATTACAGGTTCTTTCTTACTCTGACTTTCTTGATAGTTAAGAGTAAAGGCTTATAAATTTTGATTGTGAAGTAATTAATCGGCTACCTTGTCAATTTGCTCATGAATATTGTTATTTAATTTATTCAAAATATCGGGATTTAATGCATTTTCACTCGAAGCTGAGGGGTTGTTTTAGCGAGGGTCATTTTGGTCTATCTTAACTTATATTTATTTTATACTGCTTTACTTGACTTCATCTTATTAATATTGCATTTTTCCCGGATTTAAGGACTTTTGAGAAATTAACGCTCTCCTAGATCTTTGGGTTTTTAATATTCTAAAAGTTGCTTCGTTATTCAGTTCCTATTAATCAATGTTATGTGAGGTTTCTTCCTTTTAATTTTTATGTCTAAAAGTAGAATAAACAAAGTCAAGATTGGGTCCTTCGAATCGATTCATTCGATAGAACTAATCAATGGAGTAAATATATCCTCTTTTAATCAGTAAATCATATATTTTATTCTCCAAAAGATTATTTTCAAGAACGATAGTGTCCAAAATGTCAGCAAAATATTGAGCAAATACATTGTGACTCGTGGTTTTGTTGCTGATATTGCTAACAAAATTAATATCTTTAATTATTGACTGTGCTAAGTCTCCCAAATTGTGTTCATTGGCTAGATAAAATGATATTTTCGCCACTAATTTTTATATTACTCTCCAGCTAATTCTCTGCGAGTACCTACTTATATTAACAGATACGGTAAATTAAAGATGTTTTGGCTAATGATGTCTTGCTTATCCTTCTTGTAAATGACCTCATCCGCCTTTCCTTAAGTGAGAGTATTGTAAATGTTCTTAACGAACTTGAATTTGATTTTGCGAGAGTGCTTGACAAGATCAAGATAGAGCTACTGTGAACGCATGTTTGTTTCCTAAATGAATGAGCGAGTACAAATGTGCGATTAAGATGATGCAACAATTTATCGTAGTACAGTGTTTCTTATTTTTCTTGCATCGATGGAATGGAATTATATACTTACTTTCCACCGTATATTAACTTGATAATTATATTTATTAATGCCCAAATTGGTGGGTAACTATATTCTCGATTACAAAATTGAATCAGGTCTATACGGAGATATTTATAAAGGACACAATAAATAAAATAGTTGCGATCATACCATCCAAGCCATCAAGCGAGAAAATATTAAAGGTACCTCAGTGATAATGCAGGTTAAATTTTAGAATTGCTCTAAAATGAAATTGCAGTTATGAAATCATGTAAAAACAAAAATATTATCAAATTGTACGACATCAAAAAAACTACCAATCATTTCTATCTTATCTTTTAGTACTGCAACGAAGGAAATCTTAAGCAATATTTAGATAAAAATACAATACTAACAGAAAAACGAGCAGTTTAATTTCTTGGTCAAATTTTGAATGCTTTTAAAACTCTTTTTGATAAAAAGATAATTCACAGGGATTTGAAACTTTCTAATATTTTACTACACAATGGTTAAGTCAAAATTACTGATTTTGGATTTATAAAATTACTAAATTAAGAAGAGCTTTCAGATATGACACAATATTCTCCTCTGAGCATTGCTCCTGAGATTCTAGAAGGAATGCAGTTTAATAATCATAATAGCAAATCTGATATATGGTCAATTGGAGTAGTGCTTTATCAGATGCTATTCGGAAAGTATCTATTACCTTATATAGTCAATTTAAAGCTTAAAGTGCAATTTAAATGATGAAAAATATCAAGATGACAAAACATTTTCAATTTCCAAAACAAATTAACAATATATCAAATACATGTGAGGATGTCTTGAGAAAGATGCTGACATTTAATCCCTAAAAAAGAATTTAATGGTCGTAATTGTTTAACCACTAAATTGTGACTTATTGGGATAAGTAAATAAAAAAATAGCTTTCTGCTACAATAAAATAAAGCTAAAATATCACTCTTAGTGCTTCCAAATTTTATTTAAAAACCAATATGGTTGTCGATCATCCTAAATAAATTGCAAAAAATGAAAATATCAATGGATTTACATTTGAAACACTTAATCGGGGTAAATAAGCATCAATTGAGTCTTTCTTAAGCAAAGATAATAAGAGTAATGAGCTCATTTTGACGGAAACAACTGCCGCCTCTTATAATAGATCAGAATAAACGTTAACTGAAATTGATTAAATAGGAGATTAGTAAACATGGAGAGAAAAATAAATCAAAGCCTTTAAAAGAAATGCCCAATATATTTTGCACCGTCGGAATGTCTATGTATTCTTGGCATCAGTCGCATAGGAAGTATTGGATTTCGGAAAAAATATGAAGGAATCTGAAGTTGTCGCATATCTCCTTATTAGAAAATTACTATAACTTCTTGCATCCCTTCAACAATTAATTGATAGCAAATAATTAATTGAGCTTTAACTTTGGCAACCTTTTCAAAAATAAAAGGATTTTCAAGACATAAAAAATTATGTTTGGAAATAGTAAGGCATTTTTAAAGTTTTTCTCTCAACTATAGAAAACAATATAAAAATCAAAATTAATTCTCTTCACGAAGATACTTAGATCATGATAAATAATCATAAGGAAGCAATAAATGATAAATTCTATCAGCAGCAGTTAAAGAAATATTTTAATATTATATTTAGTGATATAAATAAGAAATTTCCTCAGTCCTAACTCGATGAGCGAAAATATTATGTGCATTTATTGAAAATTATTGATTGTCTTCAAATTGAAGATGTCTTTCAATTTTAAAAAAATGGAGTAATCTTCAACTTTCATAATTACTATGAAGAACCACTAAGATTAGACCTTTAAAAATTACGATCGGAGGTGATTAACAAAAATTCGATTATCTGATGAGTTTGTTTACTTTATTCATTTTGTCATCATAAATTTATATTTATTGTTCAAATAAGCAGCATGTATATTAGAACTTTAAAGAGCGTGTAATAAAGAATATGTTTCGGGTATTTAATAATTATTCAAGTCATTTTATTCAAATAAGTCATAGATCCAAGAACATTATTTGCAATTGTATCATATCATTCTGATGAACGCTCATAAACTCCTTCCTTCCAGAAGCCTTTTTTTAGAACATCACCTGATTGACTGTAGATAAACCCTTTTCCTTACTGTTTTCCGTTCACCCATTAGCCCTCATAAATCTTTTTAGATGGATATGTAAATCGGCCAAATCCATGCTTTTTCCCTTATAAGTACGATCCCTCATAGATAGAGCCCTCCATCCAAATAAACTTTCCCTGCCCATGAAACTCGCCATTTTAAAATTGTCCTTCATATATGGAGTTGTTTGGATATTTTGATGTTCCTTTTCCGTGGGGAACAAATGTTTTAGTGTTTATTTAACCTTAATATTACCGTCCATCACTATAAGTAATTCTGGCTTAATTGTGAGGATAATTATCTAAAGTAACAGTGTATGATTTTGAAGTATCTTCAGGGTTATTAACTGTCAAGTGCCCATCAATTGGAATAGATTCATAATTTATGGTTCCTTAAAAAAGATATAAATTTTAATGGCTGTATAGTCTGCCTTTTCCTTAAATTTTACCATGATTAAGTTCTCCTTCGTAAGTATATTTGTCCTTTATTGATTAAAAAACTCCAGAGCCATGAGGTACTGAATCAAATGTACCATAGTAAAAGTATTAATGAGGCTTATAGAGGATGCCCTGACCTCTTTGATATCCAGCCATATCCCAATCTCCAAGATAGTATTAGTCTTATATTTTATGTTTCATCAATTTTTTTCCTTCTAAATTCTAGCCAAACCCTAAATATAAACGTGATTACCTTCTTTTGATTTAAGGTGATCGACCTTTTGAGTAAAAAGTTCATCAGCAGGCCAGTCGACAACATTATAGTTTCCCACTTTAGTTGTATCACCATTCTATAGTGTCGGCAAAGCAGCAATACTTTAGTCCTGGCAGATATTTCCCATTAAATTGAAATTTATTTTAATTAATATTGGGTAAACTATAGAATAAAAATAAAAATAAAATAACTGATAAACTTTTATCAAAATTAGGCTCTAAAACAAGTGATGAATAAAAAGGGATTTAGTCTAATTTTTTATCAATGATGCTCTATAATTATCAAATTTAAGATTATTTTGTATAGTTTAATTTCTCATAATTATTTTTTGTGTAATTTTCCTTCCAATTTTAATACTCAGAACGCATAACCAGCAAAGGACACCGCCGACTATTAAATACTCCAATTTCAGACAGAACTTGCAAAGCTCGAAGTTGTGGTTTTTGAAGTGTTCCACTCTAAGAAATTTCATCGAGTAGGTGAAGAAATGCCTCATTCAATTTTTTGTCTCTAGGTTGAAAAAAGTCTGATTCTTCATTTGAATTCGAATTTTTCTGCAATTAATTGAATTTAAATGTGAGATCTAACTGCTCAGGAATTTGAAGTTGAGATTATTCGACAATTTGATTCACGAGATCAGAATATTTAGTGGCGCTTTGAATGATTCTATACTCTTGCTTTTGATCCAATCGACAATCTGAATTTGTAATAACATTTTAAATCTAACTTTACAATTTATTGATCAATTCACTAAGCTAAAAAATGTAATTATGATATTTCCACCGTTTTCGCATAATACCATGGGAAGAATTGAAATTAACATTATTTCTAGAGGCAGTATAATTATAGACATGTTTAGAGAAAGTATTTCTGTTAGTTTATTCATGCATTTTATGACCTTTTTATTCATTTTACAATTCAGAAATCATTTTAGATAATTATTTTTTATGGTTTTTTTGATCTTTGCTAAGCAATTCCTCCATTAGTTGATCTAATTATTTATTAAAGTTAACCATTTTTTATACAATATTTTTAGTTGATTCTTGTCTACGGTCCTCTTTTGGTGTCTCCTGAAGATATTTTGGCATAGTTTCTTCTTTTTTTTATTAACAAAGTTGCTATCTTTTTACTATTTTTATGATCTATCTTTCTTATTCTTTCTTTTATGTTTTCCCTTCTGATAATTTAGCTTTAGAAGCATTCATTGGCCTTTTTTATACCTTTGAATCACCTCTTTTCATGTAATTTAACTATGGCTTAAATACTTTTCTATCATTTGTTTTAATAGTTGTTTGAGTGACTTTTCCAGCTAAGCCGTCCCTTCCTTTGGGTGCAATAAAAACAGGAGCTATATTTTTAACGTTCTTTTAATTCCGGTTTATTGTTGGGAGGGGAGGCTTCTTTTCAATGACAATTTATGGAGGTTTTACTTCAAATTTGGGCTTTTGCTAATTTTAGATATTTCTCTTTTGAATCTAAAACTCATTCAGAAGAGCATCAATTTTACTATCAACAGATATTTGAGGAATGATGCTTTTTTCTTATTGTTTTTTTGTCAATTATCTTTGTATGACAGGAGTTGATTTGAAAGAATAATTGATAATTTTTTAAAGGGTAAGAACTTCTCCTTGATATTTTTCCTCCAGTTATTTCGTAATTTTGATAATCTATTCAAGCTATTCTAATATTAAATCAATTGACGTTTACATATCAAATTATAAACTAAATTAAATCTAAAAATTGTCTTGTTATCAATATTTATTTCAATCATATTCAGTTAGGTCAATAAATTATTAAGAAATAATCAATTTATAAAGTTAATCATTTTTAACTTGAATTTTATGGCTTTGTCCCGATTTATAAAACTTATGGGCAGGAAAAACTCATAGATAGATTTATAATACTCATAGTCCTTTTTGAGATATCTGATTACATACAATCTCATTATAGTCAAATACATGAGCAATAACAGAGCACAAATTGTGATTATAGAAATAATGGAGATGTAATTTACATTGGAGATGATTTCTTTAATATTTAAATTCCATTAGAGGAGAAGATTAAACAACAATTAATTAACTATTTCAACGTTAATAAAAGCATCTTTAAAATTTGATGAATTACTAATGAAGCTATCTGATTCCAGGTCATTAATGAAAATTTTTAAATAGCTCATAATTCCAGATTTAAAGCTGCCTTAAGCAATTATTTCGCATTATGGTATCGAAATATTATAAATTGAGAACAGTGTTTAATTCAAGCATAAATTTGTAAAAAAATACTCCTTCTATAATGATAGAAATTATGAAGATTATGCCGTTGATCCAATATAATTGCTTTTGCTGAATTACTTAAGATTATCAAAAACTTATTCAAATTTTGACTCATTATAAAATTCACCTATTTGTTGTTCATAATATTTTTCTATCGCTGATGTGAGTGCAACAATCATATTAGGATATTGCTATGCAATATTTATCCCTTCTGATGTGATATTGTCTAACAGGCCTATCTTTCCCGTTACATACAATATCATAAGCCCGATGCCCAAACCAATGCAAATTAGGATTATCAAAAAAATGCTTTTAATTTTTCTTTTGACACCCAATGATATTTTAGAGTTTTCAATTTTTTTAAGATGTTTATTTAAATTAAAATATTATTCTGTCTCTTTTATTTGGTTGTTCCTTAATTAAGCTTAACCTGCACAAGTTCCTGAAAAATGAACTTTATGTGAGGGATTATGTTCACTATTTCGAGTCAAACTCTATTAATTCTCATATTTAAATATCTTTTCAGAAAATGCTTTTATTTTTGTAATGTTGGCTTTCATTTAATTAGTATCCTTTTCTTCAAGTTGGGAAAGAATAGACAAAAACTATGAACTAAACTAATAATAGAGATAAAGATGATAATTTACAATCAGATAAAAGATAAATACTAGCAGCAAAATTGCAGACACAAATATTATAAAATATTTAGTGGTAGACCGAGTTTGAGAAAAAGAATTTTACTTTAAATTATTGATTATGCTTTAAATTAACTGATAATATGCTGGAAAGATTAATTATTTTAGCTATTGATGTTGCTGAATATAACTAAGATTGGATTCAAGAGTATTGATGATAGAAACCATAGAGTAAATAAGATCAAAATGATCAATTGATATTGTATTTGAGTTGTTATTAGTATTTAAATAATACAATCCTTTGGTATTTAAAGTAGGATTGAAAATAATTTATTTCAGCATATTGTCTTTCATTAAAAGGGTCATTTATTCAATGTAAATATTTATTTTAAGGCTTTCTTAAAAATTGGTTAAATTTAATAATCTTTAGTTTAACATACAGTTGAACTTATATGGATAAATGCTAAAATTGACCAAAGTTAAGGTTTGATCATTATAGCTATTTAAGATGTTTAACTATTGGACAACAAATGTGATTGTAAAAAGGAGAAAGGTGATTAAAGCAAATATTGATAATTTTATAGTATTATGCAGGCGAATTATGTGTTTTATTTAGTTTATTGGTAATAATTATTGGTCTTTATAATAAATATTTGAGTCAGCATTAAGAAGCTTAATAGTGAAATCCTCTTTATATTTAAAATTTTTATGTAAATTTTAATGGCTAGGAGGAAGAGAAAAGTTTATATATTACGATAATCGCACTCTTTATCTTCCTCTTCTATTTTAAATTACATCAATGCTTTAGTTTTACATCTTTTTAAAATTAAAAAAGATAACGTATCCAAAAAATCCTTCATTGCCTGTAAAATGATATTTCTTTATTAAAATTTCTGCTTCGTAGCTTTTCTTTTCAGTTGTTTCTAAACGAAATATAGTATTCAATTGATTCAATTGTTGTTAGGAATTTACGGTTTAACTTTTAGTTGAAAAGTCATAAATTCCAAGCTCATCCTTAAGGTAAATGAAATTAGCAGGAATATAAATTTGCACAACTTTTATTTATTGTTAGGAGCTACATGTATTTATCTTAAAAGGAGATTCATCAAAATGATACTTATTAGATAACTATATCTTCTTGTAAGTTTTAATTTAACTCGTGCTATACTTTTATTGAAAATCAGGAATTAGATTTATCAATTTTATCTTTTTCAATAGTTCATAATCTTTTAACTTTATGGAGCATTCCTTGAGTAATTTAAGATTGAATCCCTCAATATTGAAGACGTTGTCTATTAATGCAATGCCAGAGTCTTTGTTTTGTAGCCGAATCATCACCATATATTCAAAATTACCTTCGGAGTTGAAGTAAAATTTAATATATTTGAAGATAGGTAAAAGAATTCCGCTTTTGTTTATTCCATATACCTCTTTAGCAATGTAGCTTGATTACTTACTGCATTGCCCCAATTCTTACCATTCTAGTACATGCAAATCATGCATCTTTTGATGAAAAACAGGTAATAATATTCCAACCCTTTACTATATCGCTTCTGACCGACTATAATTAAATATTTTTTGGAAGTTATTAGAAACATTCTTTATGATCAAATGATCTTATACTTTTTTAGCATTAATGAAACAAGTCGAGTCGAGGAATAAAATTTCTGGATCATAAAGTTGATACTTTTTTGATTACTTTTCGTCCAATATATTTGACTGAAACTTCTCCAAAATTTTATTGATATCAGCTTATTCCTCAATAAGATGATGATTTTTGGCTTTAATATTCTTAAAATACAAATTAAAGAATAGAAAACTGTACTTGTATTTTGGATTATGCAAAAAATATTTGCTTAGAATTGTATAGCTTTGCGCAGTTCTTTTAATGTTATCAAGATATATTGTCATTTATTCATTTACTGTTTACATATATAATATTTGTTTCGATAATAGATGGCAAATTTATTGCTTGCTCTGTATGAGCCCATCGATCTTACTATGTATTTAAATAAACGTCTCTTCAATTTTGATCATATTTTCCAAATGTAAATTTTTGTTTAATTTGACTCCTAAATTTTAACTCTTTGACAAAATCAATGTTTTTAGATTATCAATTCGAATTATTTGTAAAACTTTGACTTTATTCTCATCAATATTTTTCAAAATTGCCCAAGCTTTAGATAAATTTTTCATTGTATTATAAGTAAAAATGGCAAAGTTTAATTGAAGTTCAATACTGTTAGGCTTCTGGCTTATTTACTTTTTAAATTCCTATTGAATGATTAATTCAATAAATTATTTATACCCTGTTCCATACTGTTTAGTCTTCAAGAACTCATGCTTTTTACTATGATAGCATTGCTATAAATGGCAAAAACACTTCATATCTTAGCAGTTAAGTTTGTGATAATTAATAATGCCATTGAACATACCAACATATTATAGATCTTCGTTATTTTAATTGATTTCTAATAAAAATTCAATGCTATAATATCTTTTGATGATGTTTTTTGAAAAGAGGGACTCTTAAACAATTTTTTTAATTAAAAATAAACCACTAAAACAAATTACTCCTTCAGTTATAATCAGATTAAAGAAAAAAGATATTATATTAAATTACCAATTTAAGAAATAGGTTAGACAGCAGTTAAGGTAGAAGCCAAAATTTATACAAACGTAAACATTAAGAAATGTTTTTGATGAGATATGCCTATAGGTTGTCCAGCCAAATGAAAAATATCCAATGCATAAGATAGTTGCTAAGAACATCCAAGTTATGAGTGAAATTTAAATGAAATAAGAAGCCATCATATTAACAAAAAAAGTAGCTATGTTAATACAATTAAAAAGAATCACAAAATTGATTTCTTGAACATAGAATAGATCTATTGAATTATGAAGATTGTTCTTGAATATTGAGGCCAGTAAATGTATAGCAACTGCCCCGAAAAATAGAACCATCCCTCCAGTAAAATTGATGTATCTTGATATTACAGCTGATAAGATAACATCAATCAAAACAATTTTTCTTTGTTGAGAGTCGATAAGTTAAAAGACTGTTGAGAATAGAGTAACTTTTTTTTTAATCACAAAAATTATATTAGTAATTTTTAAGATGCTTTCAATAGCTATTATAATATTTATATAATTTCTTAGTATTCCATCTATTCTTTAAATTAAAAGATATTCCTATGAGTTTTATTGAGCTAAGCTTGTTGATAATATCATTAGTGAGTGTACCCAAGAAACAGAATAGAGCAAATAAATCACTAATAGAGAAATAATCGAAGTTTATGCTGGAAAACATTTATTTTGCTTGATTAATAATTGTAGAAGACTACAAGTGAATTCTGAGGAGTGAGGCTGATTTAAGACATCTTCTTAATTTGTTTTTAAATAATTATCTTTTATCATTGATTGTAATTAAATTATAATCGTTTCCAACAATCTCTAATTAAACTTTCACAAAACAACAAAATTAAATTAAATAAACATGTTTGATTTAGGCCATAACAGAATCAAACAATCTCCAAAGTATATTGAAGGAGAAAACATATCAACTGATATATTCAATAATATCAAAAGGATATTCATAGATTATGAGTTATTTTATATTTTGCGGTAGCCTATTATTAAATGTGCTGAGCTATTTCTAGCCATCTTTTTCCTGTCATTTTTAAATAAATGAGCTTTCTTAATTTTCAAATATTGAAATCTATGAGCCCCTTCAAAAATTAAAAAGGAACGCATTTTTTAAAAAGTGAATTTAACTCCAATTAAGAAAATTTTACAATATAATGATTTTAAGTTATCATCATTACTATTAAATCTGACAAAAACTCTTTTTAATTTTAAATTTCGTAAAAGATTATATGCTAAAAAAATTATTAAATTCAAAACAACAAATTTTATATAACTGCGTTTTCAGAACTGGAGTTAATTGTCATTTAATTTGAAAAATAAGTTTAATGAGTCATAAATATTTTAAGCACTCTTTAGCAAATTAAATAATTGCTAAAAAAAGGAATGTGCCTTTTATTGAGAGATTTGCTGCTCGCCTTGAAAAAACCTTGATATGTAAGACTCATTCATCGAATTAAAATATAAATATAGTTATTGACGATAATAAAATTACTGTTTGAAACTTCCTCTAAGCAATAACTTATGTTTAATATATTTAATTTCAATTTTAAATTGATTTAAAATCATCATATATTAATTTTTAGAATCAATCAATCGTTATCTTATCATAAACCATGTCATATAGATGATATAATAATGAAGTTTATTTTAAAAGGAAAATAGTTTTTGACAAAAAAACTTTAAGAATTGGATTTAGTCACTGACAACTTGGACTTAGTCAGTTAGCAGATTCCCAACAGACTCAAATAACCTCTCAGAGTGCTTCAAAACACTCAAATAGATCTGTAATCAAATGATAAATTCGAAACATACTTCAAAAACTATCCCAACCATCATATCTCTCATTACTTGCTTTAGAAATACCAAATGACTCTTTAAGCAAATGCAATAGCTCCAGAGTATAAGCTACCAGCTGACATCGAAGATGTTTTCATTCCTAATTTCGATAAGTAACTATAACGCAAAGCACTCCTCATGAAGGAAGTAGTCGATTAGTACGATGAGGGGTATCATAAGTTAGATTAATCCATTATCTGCATGGCAGTCATCCACTTTCATCATAAAAGGGGAACCGAAGTTGAATTTAAATATCCACAAAACAAAACCGTTGATTAAATTGAAGGGTTACTCTTACATCATGCAATGCCCGATTCTTCTCATAACAAGATGGAAGATTATAACTTTTTTAACTTTTAAGTAGTCATTAAAGGGAAAAAACGAATGCTCTTCGGAGTTTCTTATTTCAAACAAATCAAAGTTACTGAATAAATGAAAGCTCAAAACAAATAAATAACTCGTTCCTATATGCAAAAAGCTTTAGCAGTGGTCAGTACCCTCCCCTTGTTTGGATATCTAAAATTAAGGTTGGCAAGTACAACCAAAGTTTTCTTTGCTGACTACACGAATTATGAGCTCATCAGTTCAGCCTATAAGTAATTGAATAAAAGCCTAACAGAATCATGGCCAAAATTATAAATGAGTCAATTATATATTGGGAGTGATCTAAAAGTCATCATAAATCTTTTTGGAATGCAGTAATTTTATGAAATATGGAAGGCTGTATTATATCAAAAAAGAGTTGTCATATTTGCTCACTCCAGCTCATCAGCAAGCTCTTTTATCATATCTCTTCTGACTCTCTTTCCTGGCCTCAGCACCTTTGGTGTATTTTCAAAGCCAATTAGCAAATATATGCAGTCCTTAAGATAATATGCTCTTCCCCTGAGGACTTTTAGTTCCGATAACTTTATGTCAATGTCATTTCATATCCAAGATTTTCATTTGCTTTCTAAGTTTCAAAAAACTAGCAAGGGCAGCTTTTTAATTGGAACAACCAATAGACTTTTAAAAGAAGCTAATTAATATGGTATTGAAATGCTAATTAATCTTGAAAATTGCACAATCGAGAAGAGAAAGCCGAGAATTCCTTGGGAACATCTCTCTAAAAAATAGAAAACGTTCATTGCTGAAATATAAGATGTCATTAAGATATAAAAATCATTAGGCTATGAGGGTAGCGAAGATATGATTAGAAATCAATTTCATAGTTTTTTAAAATCTCAGCTGGTTGATATTATGAAAGCTAATCAGTGTCTATTACAGTGGATAGCAGATTGCAAACAATATTCGCAAAAAAGCAACAAAAAATAGAATAAAGATAAGCAAAAGGAAAAATAAACAGACAATAAAATTATTAAAAATGTTTAGAGTTAACAAAAGGCAGCCAATAATAAAAAGAACTAAGATTTTCCTCCACTTATACCTGATGAGGTCACTTCTATCCCCTTTCCAGGGTTATTGCTTACAACTTCCTTTCCGTATTTTTTGCAATTTCATAATGAAAAGATTCCTTAAATAATCTAGCATAAAAAAACTCCTTCCTTATTAATCTAAAACTATGAATATTGTCTGATGCTTCCAAACGAATAATTCATTGCCTATAACTGGAATGATAATAAACTAAGCTTTGGTCGAGGTCGTAAAACTAGTTTCTAGGGTAAGTAGATTAAATTTTACAGCTAAAACCGCTAAGAAAATAAAGTAAAATACATCTATCTTGGCCAGCTCTAAAATCATAGATTTGTTAAAAGTGGCTTTTATATTGACAAAAATTAGCATTACGAAGGAGAATATGATAATGGACTCAGAGAAGGCTATGGAAAATTGATTAATAATTCCCATAGATACATTGGAAATTTCAAAAACAATTTGTATGATGGCCAAGGACAGCTTGTGAAGGGAAAAGATATATATGTTGGCGAATTTAAGGAAGGAATGAGACATGGAGTCGGAAAAAATCAAGGATAACTCAACTATGATGGGTAATGGTCGAGCAATAAACCATAGGGTAGCGGACTTCTGAAAATTGGAGAAATAGAGTATATTGGCAGATTCAAGAAAGGATCAATTGATGAATAGAGTGAAGTCACAATTAGATATTAAAATGGCTCAATGTATAAAGGATTAATCAAAAACCTACTCCCCTGTGGGAAAGGCTATTTAATTACAGAAAATGGAACTACGTTCGGATAATTTGCAAATGGTTAACTTGTATGCTCGCTGAATGACTCATCTCGAAACGAAAAATAAAAAATATCAGGTTAAACCGTTGACAAACCAGTTAAAAAATAGGATTCTGGCCAAAATAGTATCCCCAAAAAATGATTTGTAAAGTATATCATGATAATTAGGTTGAAACCATTCACATCATTATCATAAAAACTACAATTTAGGAGAGGTCTAAAGTCTTTTTGTTAGAACTTCACAGCCATTTTCAGTGATCAAAAGTGTATGTTCGAACTGAGCCGACCGCTGTCCATCTGCTGTTACTGCTGTCCAGTTGTCAGGCCACGTGATATCTTTATGAACTCCAGCATTAATCATTGGCTCAATAGTAAAAACATGTCCTGCTTTCATGAATCCTGTTGCTTTGTTATTTGCGTAATGAGGTACATTAGGGGCGCAATGGAATAAATTTCCAATTCCATGGCCGCAATATGTTCTGTTGACAGCAAGTCTAAATTAAATGCTTTTTACCCATTTTCTTAAATAAATTTGGAGATAACGTTTCCGACTTACCTATACATTGTTCCAGGCTTACATATTTAAATAGCTTTTTGAAGGCATTCATATGCCTTACTAACTAAAAACTTGCTTGATTCAGCAACTTCTCCAACAAGAAAAGTTTCATTTAAATCAACATGAAAACCATCTTTAAAAACAGTGATATCTAAATTGACGATATCCCCATTTTCTAAAGGACGACTATCGGGAATGCCATGACAAATGACTTCATTGACAGATGTGCATAGGGATTTTGGAAACTTATAGTAGTTAAAAGGAGATGGATATGCGTTGTTTTAAATGATATAGTTGTGAACAACTTCATCGATATAATCTGTCGTGACTCCTGCTTTTACAAGTGAATGGCCTAAATCTAAAGTTTTTCTAGCCAACACTGCAATTTATCTCATCTTTTATATTTCTGCTGCGCTTTTCACTTAGATTTGGTTTTGAAGTTTTGATTATTGCTACTTTTTGGCCACTGAAGTAAAGTAGTAGTCAGGCTTAACGATGTGCTCAGGAATAAATCGTTTCTTGGATATGACTCCAGGTCTCAATGGTCCTGTGAATTTAAATCCTTAATTTTTCTTTTTGGCCTGCTCTTATCGAGATATATGAACCAATTTATGAATAGCCCAATTCTTCTTAAAGCAATCTTGATTGCAAAAATAAGAAGGATCAAGATCCATTTGTTTGCAGGTGGGACAGACCATTGCTGCTTTTTTTCCACAGCCTGGTGTCCAACATTTATTATCGGTGTCCATTCTGTTGATATAAGATTAATAATGATAGTTGTATGATCATACAATGAATGAAAAATTAAGAAAAGATGGAGCGCATGAAGAATATTGATAGTTATATAAAAAATGCCTCATTTAATTGGTGTGTTTTTATCTACTCAATTGATTTAAACTCTATTTTACTTAATGTTCATTCTTATTTTAAAATTACCATATCATTTGTCATCTAATCTAATTTATTATTAAATGTAAATTGGAACCAAAAATCATAACATGCTAATTATCCAATAAAATGAAAGCATGAATTCTTCTCACATTATTCGGGTGGATACCCTTACTGAAGCAGTCTAAAGTACCTCTTTAATCATGTAGGTATGGTTAAATTCTATCTTGAACTCCAAATAGAAAAATATTAATCCCTTAGAACGATATCTTTCGATCTTCAATAAGCAATCACTTACTATGAAGAGACTTTCGATCTTCGTTATTTGTAGCATTAATAAAATTACAAAGAAGATAGTCCTTTAAAAATGAGGATGAGCAGGGTCAAAGTTTATAATAAAACTGGTTTGCTAGATAATTTAGTTGATCATTTTAGTGAAAAAGCCAATTCATCTTCTAAATAGAACGGCTAGCTAAAAGGCATGAATTATCGTGATCTTTTATTTGAAACGAGTAATTTGTGATGAAAACAATTACTTGTATATATTTCATTAAATTGATGGAATATGAAAATTATCAAAGAACCATATTCTAACACAGCAGATGGCTTTGATGAATAATAAATTTAATATTGCCAAGCCATGGATTTCATGATTTAATATGTTTAATAACTAAGAAAGAGTAAAAGAGTTAAAAATAATCAATTTTTGGAATTTATAGAGTTGAACTTGCGACAATAAAGGGCCATTGAAATGGATTCTTTTTCTTTGCATAAAGAAGGCAGCTTATCTCTATTTCTGGATCGAAATAAAAACTTTGCTTTTCTGTTAATATGCTACTGCAGCTGATATTTATTTATTCTGGCAGAAGCTATAATTTTCTTATCCTCTTTCCGTTCATCAATTACAACATAATTGGCTGAATGAGTATACAACTACTGATGCTGACGGTTGCATTGCTGGGTAAGGTATGAGTATTATTTTATCTAAGTGGAGGAGTAGGTATTATAGGCATCCGTTCATTTGGACTCCTTTTTGGTAATGAAATGCTATATTTCTCGTAACTTCTTTTTGAAAAATTGAGTTTATTTAGACTCCTGAGAAAGTAATCATTGTGAATTAGTGGGTCCTATATTTTTGAAATTTAAAACAGGGTCTATTGGGCAGCCTGTTCATTTAAGACCTCTTGAGTTATTAAATTGGGCTCATCTATGGACACACGAGGCAACTAAAAACTGCGATATTTATTCATATTTGTATTGATCGTGTAATTGATAAAATAATATATCCATTCAAATCGAATTAATATCGGTCTTCATATGTGATATTTTGTATTTTTCCAATTATATCTTCGCTTTGGCAGAATAAGCATATTTAATTTCTTATGAATACAAAGTGATGAGACGAACTAGATAATAATGTTTCGTTGTTTTCTTGGGAAGCTCTATTTATGGTAATTTTTTTAACCTCTCTTTGAATTCTTTGGCGTAATCAAACTCAACTGAATTCTGAATTCAATGAAGAGTAATCACATTATGGATGGTGCAAGTGAAATTACATATAGATAGACAAATTGGTAAAATTACATATAGATAGACAAATTGTGCTTATTTTTTCATTTAAATGATCAAAAGCATTGACTTCCCCTTTTTCATCTTTTAAAACTCATCCAAAATACTATTAAATATTAAATACACATACATAATTAATCAGCGATCTCGATGAACCTTCTCCATCTTAACTGGTGTTCCTGTGCATATGGCTGGCCTACTTTAATGAAGACGATTTTAAGTTAAAAGTTAATCATCTCTATTATTAAATATTAAATATAAACTAGATTGTTCATCAAAATTAAAAATAGTCAGCCAATAAATCAGATTCTCATGCAGACCAGTGTAAATTCAATAACAAAATTTGAGATTGTTTTAGATTAAATCTTTTATTACTTCTCATTTTGTAATTATGATTTTATTCAAATAAGAAAGAGCTAAATTAGTATAGGAATCAACAATTCTTCGTTGTCCAAGGTTAGTTTTCTGTCTCCCAAGCGCAAATCGATTGTTTTCTTGGCGGTTGCACATCTAACGTCCGCATGTATTTTTTTTATTTAATATAAAATTGAGTTCCAATATAGGTTCTTCTTTTAGGACTCAAGCGCATAGACTTTTCCTTAATTTTCTTGGTGGGACTTGAGTTTTAAATGTTAAGTTCCTTTATATAAAAGCTCTTGTTATATTTGTCATTGTTGAAAGGAGATGTCCTATTAATTCTGATGGAAGGCGTCATCGATTTGGCAGTTAATCCAGAAATGTTGGTGATTGTCTATCTTGTAGAAAGACGAAATGTTTCTCTCATGATGGACTTAACAACTCTTCTTGTTTGAATTTAATACAAAGATTAATTTTAAGTGCGTCTTATCTCCTAACTGCGGCTAATTTTATTCTCCCGTTCAGTTTCATCGTTTCTTTCTGTTTTCAATAAACTAAATGCCATTGTTGGATAAAAACCCGAGGACGTTTTGTTTTCTATATTTTCGAAATTTGGTGCATTTGGTGTATCATAATGAATCAAATACTATTCGAATTTGATCTTCTTGAGGAGACTGTTTCTTTTAAGATGGTCAATCCTATCTCTCATGTGTTTTTTGGGAATCATCAATTTAAAAGAATAAATCAATATAATATATGATAATGGCTTTAGTCCAATTATAACTGGAATTTATCAGCAAATCATAAGAAATATACTCCTAAAATTATTTGATTCAGAATATTATCAATTGCTGGGAGAAGGTATAATAATACACTGTTAAATTTAGAATGAACGCACAGAATAAAAACAAAATCATTGAGTGCTATCAAATCATCGAAACCATCGGGAAAGGTGCTAATGGATTGGTCCACAAGGGAATTAACCTTAACAATGGCATGTTTGTTGCCATGAAGGAAATGCCCATCAGTAAAGAGGAGGTCAAGGCCATTAAGAAGGAAATCAACTTCATTAAAAATCTGAATCACAAAAATATTGTTAAATATTTCGATGCTGTCGTTAAGGATCATAAAATATATCTTATTCTATAGTATATTTAGGGAGGATCTCTCGGAACTCTTTGCAAAAGGTCTGTCTTTCCCGAGTCATTAATCAAATTGTATATTTTTCAAATACTTGAGGGATTAGAGTATCTTCATAAACTCAATATCTTGCATCGCGACATCAAAGGTCTCAATATACTCCTCACCAAAGAAGGCAAAATTAAAATTGCCGATTTTGGAGTTGCAGTTAACATTAATTAAAATCAAAAGACATTATCGGCCGGTGGCACACCTTATTGGATGGCTCCTTAAACTGCAAATGGACAAGATTTTATAAGCACTAAAAGTGATATTTGGTCTTTGGGTTGCACCTTAATATAACTAATGACAGGCAATCCCCCTTATTTCGAGTTAAGTCCTTTGCCAGCTCTGATTCGAATAGTTGAAGATCAGCATCCCCCCTTGCCCAAAAACGTCACATCCTAGTGTATCGATTTTCTGATGCGATGTTTTGAAAAGAATCCATAGAAAAGAGCAACAGCGACCTAGTTACTGTAGCATAAATGGATAAAATCCATCACTGAGCAATAGATAAGTCTACAAAAATACCATAAAAATATTAGAACATCCAACATATTGCAGATTTAAACCACTCTCAAAACCGGAAACTTAAACTAAATTTTCAAGTTGGTCCAAAAGACAGAAAATAAAAAACTTATTTACTTCAACAAGTATTTTCTGATTCTCAATTAAATTTAAAACTGTGATCTAAAATTGGATTTAATTTTTGCTTTAGTAGATTCCAGTTTTGAAGCTTATAAATATCTCTAAGAAATAGGAATGCTCAAAAATCTGTTTACTCGTTAATGTAAAACAGTGAAGATAAATCCCTCAAAATCTTTATAACTGATTAGCTAATGCTATAGATTAGGATTTTAAAAAGATGCCTTTTACATGATTCAAAACAACGTTATCTTTTATCTTTCTATGTTATGTCAGCAATACCTTACCAAAAAATAAAATTACATTAATCATATACCTTACATAGAAAAGCTGTGCCCTCTGATAAAAAGTTTTACCTATGACCAAATCATTCTACCATGCCACCTATTGCAAATAATGCAATAATAAAATACACTCAATACCCTAGCAATTGCGTATACTTTTGCGGCTGATTATAAGCAAATAGATATTGCTTTTTCCATTCTTCAAATCCTCAATAAATACACTGAAGAGTTGTTTGAGTTATCATAGGCTGTTTAAATATTTTCTTCTTCATTTTAAAAATTTTGCAACATTACTATCTTCCAAAATGACATCAAAACATGTGAATAAAATTTGAAATTGGTGCTTTTTCTGTCTAAATACTAAGAGTTTCAGGACAAAATGTAAAACTATGGCTTTTCCAATCATCTCTCCGAATATGCAAAATCTTTAGTGCTCAACAAGAATATCTGTGAAGACCATACAGAGGTAGTGCTTCTATATCTTGAATCAATATTAGAATACATAATTGGCAGACCTGAGAGATCTCGTAGCTTTATGAAGGCGGGAGGCATAAAGCGATTGAAAAGTTTGCCAAAATTTTTCCTCTAAAATGTGTAAATAGTAAACAAAATAAATCTAATAATGACCCAGATCAATAGTGCAGGATGAAAAATAGCCCGAGTGATCTATATATTGATTGAATATTTTCTAATGATTAGTTAGTTTGATTCATAAAGATGACTGATGCAATCCTATTTATTGCTGTAGGTCATACCAATAATAGATATGGGGTTGGGGTTGGGGTTGGGGTTGGGGTTGGGGTTGGGGTTGGGGT